>Ga0308162_1000022_pt1 | contig 258604 bp, 244 predicted proteins | sample PhySR2_FD_201370 | JGI IMG/M metagenome (GOLD analysis project Ga0308162, IMG submission 201370) | Phyllosphere microbial communities from UC Gill Tract Community Farm, Albany, California, United States - DLSLS.R2 | ecosystem: Host-associated > Plants > Phyllosphere > Unclassified | place... | reverse complement strand
CCGAACTCAGTAGTGAAACGATGCATCGCCGATGGTAGTGTGGGGTTTCCCCATGTGAGAGTAGGTCATCGTCAAGATTCATTTCGCAAAACCCCTATCTGCGCATGCAGGTAGGGGTTTTGTCTTTGGGCTGTGAAAAATCTCAATGCTGTGTACTCATGTGACCGTGCTCAGGACGTTTGACGACAATAAATGCCTTAGGCCAATGAATCACCTGGTGCACGCTAAGCCGATCCTGACGAGGTCATTAGAACAGTCGCCTTCCCCGATAACCTGTTCATTCCTACACCCGAGGCCTACAAGGTGAAAGCCACTCGCCTTACCCTGATCTGCCATGGATTAACGCTGGCCCAAAAGCGCGGATATTTCCCTGAGCCGGCAGACTCACTGGTGTCCATGCCCCACCGCAGCGTACCGCACGGCGGATCTCAGATCCTCACAGCGCCGGAACAACGCGCTCAGCAAACCGCCCTGGCCTGGGGTGATGCAAAGATTGCGTCAGGATTGGCGGATTGCGACATGGGGCGATGGCAAGGGCTGCCATTGAAGCGCCTACAAGCCGAGCAGCCGTCGGCCTTGGCCGACTGGCTGGAGAACCCCGCGAGCGAGGTACATGGAGGGGAGTCCTTTCAGACGCTTTGTCAACGCATGAGCGCTTGGCTAGGAGATTTTGATTGGCCGGGCGAATGGTCCGCGGTCACTCACCCAATGGTCATGCGTGCAGTATTGGTACAGGTGCTGGGCTGCCCAATGACGGCAGGACAACGTATCGATGTCCTGCCGTTGTCACGCATCGAGTTAAGCTTCAGCGGGCAGTGGCGGTTGCGGATCAACTGCCCTCAGAACGCCAGCTTATAGCCAATCAACAGCAGCATCGTAGCGAGGCATGGGCGCAGCACTCGGTCCGATATGCGCCCAGTCAGATGGCTACCCAGGTAGATACCTGGCAGTGAACCCAGCAGCAGGTAGCCGAGCAATGACCAGTCCATGTTACCCATGCCCGCATGACCCAGCCCAGCCACCAGCGTGAGCGGTACGGCGTGGGCTATCTCGGTACCCACCAAGCGTCGTGTGATCAGAGAAGGGTAGAGCAGGAAGAGCGCGACGGTGCCCAGGGCGCCAGCCCCGATGGAAGTGAGCGTTACCATGACACCCAACACCACCCCGGTCAGAACAGTCAGAGTATTGAGGCTACGATCGCTCAGATGGTAATGGTCACCGGCATGGCGGCTGGCGAATGCCTGCAGGCGCGATTTGAACAAGATAGCCAAGGCTGTGAGGATCAATACAACGGCCAGGCCCTGCTTGATAATCGCATTTACCGCCGTGGTGTCGGTGTGAAGCGTACTGAGGAACCACAACGTCAGTGCAGCGGCGGGAACGCTGCCGAGGCTCAGTAGCCCCGTGATCTTCCAGTCGATGTTCTTGTTGCGCGCATGCACCCACACGCCGCTGGCCTTGGTGATCGCCGCATAGAGTAGGTCGGTGCCTACTGCCGTTGCCGGGTTAATCCCGAACCACAGCAGGATTGGCGTCATGAGCGAGCCACCGCCTACACCCGTCATGCCAACAATGAAGCCTACGACCAATCCTGCAATGGTAAAACCGAAAGAACCTACATCCATACGCTACTCGACTGCCCAGCTTTGCCCGTTATCGGATGCAGCCAGCATATAGATTTTTTTATAGCTAAATAGACTTGTTCGTTATTAGGTTATAACTGGGGCAACCCTGCTTATGGAGCTGCCCCCGATACGACCCTGACCGTCAGATTCGGAAGCTACCCACCAGTTGCTTCAATCGGCCGGCTTGCTGGGCCAATTGATCGCAATGGCGCAGCGTTTCATTGAGGTTTTCCACGCCCTGCTGATTCAAGGCATTGATCTGGGTGATATCCAGGTTGAGGCTTTCCACTACGGCAGTCTGTTCTTCGGTGGCAGTGGCCACTGACTGATTCATGCCGTCGATTTCGCCGATGCGCTGAGTGACGCTGGCAAGGCGCTCACCTGCCTGGTTGGCTACCTGGACGGTTTGCTCACTGGAAACCTGGCTGGTATTCATCGTATGCACCGCCTCGCGTGAGCCTACCTGCAGGCCAGTGATCATTCGATGAATTTCCTCGGCCGATTCCTGCGTACGGTGGGCAAGGTTTCGCACTTCATCGGCCACAACGGCAAAGCCACGGCCGGCCTCGCCTGCACGAGCGGCTTCGATGGCCGCGTTCAAGGCCAACAAGTTGGTTTGCTGAGAAATGCCCTTGATCACATCAAGGATCTTGCCGATTTCATCGGTGCTGGCGTTCAGGGTTTCGATTTGTGCGCACGATTCGCTGATGCGTTGCGACAGCGAGGTCATGGCGCTGATCGCTTCCTCCACCACGGCACGGCCATCGTGGGCCTGCTCACTGGCGCCGCTCGCATGCTGCGATGCATCAGCTGCGTTACGCGCGATTTCCTGGGTCGCGGCACCCAGTTCATTGATCGCTGCTGCCACGCTGTTGGTGCGCATGCTTTGTTCTTCAGAGCCGTTGATGGACGCATTGGAAGCGCTGACGACTTTTTCAGACAGGTCGTGGACCAGTCGTGTGGCCGACGACACCTCGCTGATGGAGGCATGGATACGCTCGACAAAGCGGTTGAAGGAGGTGGCCAACTCGCCGAACTCATCCTGATGCTGCACCGCCAGCCGGCGGGTCAGGTCACCTTCGCCTTCGGCGATGTCACGCATGGCACGACCCATGGTGGTCAAGGGGCGCATCAGCACAGGAATCAGCAAGCCAAGCAGGCCTGCGATAGCAGCGACCGCGATGAGCATGGCAATCAGCGCCGAAGTACGGAACTGGCTCAGGGCTACATAAGCCTTGTCCTTGTCGATCGAAAGACCGATGTACCACTTGGCCGAGGGCAGGCCCGCTACCGGCGCAAACGAAATCAAACGTTCCTGGCCATTGAGCACGACGTCCTGTATACCCGGTGCTACGCGCAGATTGGCGCCAGGGTAGATGTCCTTCAGGTTTTTCATGACCTGGTCTTTGTCGGGGCTGACGATCACCTGGCCGTCGCTGTCGGTAAGAAACGCGTGGCCTATGCCGCCAAAGTCGACACTGTTGATGATTTCGACCAGCGTATCGAGGCTGACGTCGCCGCCCACCACGCCCAATAGCTCGCCATTGGACCGACTTTTGACCGGGATGGCTACCGTCACCACCAAGCCACCCACGGCCGCTTGATAGGGTGGGGTCAGCAGGGTCTGGCCGGCATTGGCAGCTGCGCTGTACCAAGGGCGTTTACGTGGATCGTAGTCGGCAGGCATTTGCGCATCCGGGCGCTGCGTGAACACCCCGTTGGCCTGGCCCATGTAGGTGAACAGGAAGTTGCGTGTATAGGAAGGCTGATCCACCAAGCCTGCGAGGGTTTCCCCCGTTCCAAGCTGGGCAATGTCTTGCGCAAGGTTTTCCAGCACGAGAATGCGCCCGCTCATCCAGTTCTGCACGCTGCTGGCGGTCAATGCGCCGGATTGTTCGACCGAAGCCTCGATGTTCTGCCGGATCGTATTGCGTTGCAGGTAATCGTTGTACAGCGTGAACAAGGCGAATGCCAATACTACTACGCCGCTGGCGCTGAGCAGAATCTTGTGGCGAAATTTCAGGTTCATGTTTCGAGACCTTGAGCCATTAACGGGAGGGCGCAGCGCGGGTGTGGTGCGCTATCAGCCCTGTCGAAAGGGGTATCGGCGTGGCGGATAAAAGGTTGATACGCCTACGGAAATTTCTCACAGCTTTCGACAAGCGGCGATCACCTCAAGGCCAGCCGCTCGACCAGCATCCTTGCAGCTTTCAGCAACGGTTGCTGCTTGCGCCAGAACACATGCACCGGGAGTTGCAGCTCATTGCGCGTGTTATGGAAGGTCAGACGTTGCAGGCGGCCCGCGTCCAGTAGAGGCGCGACCCTGGACAGCGGCAGATCACCCCAACCCAGGCCTGCCTCGACCATCTGCAGGGCGATATCGAAGCTGTCAGTCGTCCAATGCGTGGCACCAATGACCATGCGCGGATCGCTCAATGGCAGGTCGCGGCTGCGTACCAGGATCTGCCGCACGGCTGTAAGGTCTTCGAGGTTCTGGATTGCACCAGGCCGTGCGGCCGGGTGATGGGGAGCGAGGGTCGCCACCAGAGACTCGACACCCATCAGCTGAAACCCGCGCTGCGGGTCAACTTGAAGCCCTGCAAATGCCACGCACAGGTCTGCCCGACCACTGTCCAGCAAACCCAACGCTTGTTCTTGCGGCGCACTCAGTATCGCTATTTCCAGCAATGGATAACGTTCGCCGACCTCGGCAATGGCAGCTATCAAGGGCCGCTGGTCAACATCTGGAACAACCGCCAACGTGAGGTTGCTCTCCAGGCCTTGGGAAAGCTCTACAGCATGGACTTGCAGCAAACCCAACTGCTCGGCAATCAACCTCGCATGGGGCTCAAGTGCCAGGGCCTGGGCTGTGGGGCGAACCTCGCGAGGTCCGCGCTGGAACAGGTCATAACCCAGCTCGGCCTCCAGGTTGCCAATTGCCATGCTGATTGCCGAGGGCACGCGCTGCAGGCTGCGCGCGGCAGCAGAAAACGAGCCTCTGTCCAGGACGGTGAGAAAGACCTGGATGGTTTCACTGTTAAATGACATACGCTTCTCCTGTCAGTCAGGCTGAAAGCTGCTAACTTTTGCTGTCAGATCTAATGACTCACTATACCCGGCCCACGCTATTTGAATGAGGTCGATGCAGTGCAGGGTTTGAAGCGCAAACTGGTTTATGTAACGCTCTATGAGTTGATTGGGTTGTGCATGTCCACCTTGGGCTTGGCCTACCTGTCCGATACCCAGGCCTCTCACACGGGTCCGCTCGCGGTGATGATCACGACCATCGCCATGATTTGGAACCTGATCTACAACACGTTGTTTGAGTATTGGGAAAGCCGGCAAGCCACACGAGGGCGCAGCGTGGCTAGGCGCGTAGTGCACGCAGTAGGGTTTCAGCTGACCCTCGTGATCTACCTGATTCCGCTGATCGCGTGGTGGTTGGACATGAGTCTGGTCGATGCACTGTTGGTGGACATGGCATTCATCGTGCTGGTGCCTTGCTACACCTTCGTCTACAACTGGGCCTTCGACAAACTATTCGGCCTGCCCAGTTCGGCAATGGCTGCAACGTGAGGCGCCGCTGTCAGTAGGCCTTGACGACCAACCCGGCTCAGTCCAGTCGGAGCTTGGTTTCAAGCCGGTCAAGATGCTCGTTCATCAGGGCGAGGGCTGCCTGTGCATCGCCTCGCTCGAGCGCGTCGATCAGCGCTGCATGTTCTTGCCAGGCGCAATGGTCACAGCACGGTGACTCGTAGCGCGCGATGATAAGGGACGTCATGGGCACCAACCCATTGAGAAAGCGCGACAACGGTTCATTGGCAGCCATCTGGGCCAGTTTCAGATGAAACTCCCCACCCAGACGTATAGCGGCGCAGCGTTCGCCTTTTTCATGGTGCATGCGTTCACGCTCGACCAATTGGCGTAGCTGCTTGAGTTGCCCGGGACGGGCGCGCTCGGCGGCCAGGGTAATCAGCGTGGTCTCGGCAAGCCGCCGCGCGCTCAGTACCTGGCGCGCCTGATTAGGATCGGGCGCAGCCAAGTGAGCCGTGTGGCTTGGACGTTGCACCACTACCCGCTGGTCGCTCAAGCGGCCCAACACCCGGCGGATGACCGTGCGGCTCACGCCGAATGCCTGGCCCAGCGCTTGCTCTGGCAGCAAGGTGCCAGGCGGCAGGCGCTGCTCCAGAATGGCATCGAACAACCGTGGGTAGATCTGTTCAGCAGAAAGTCGGGTCTCACCGGCTGCAAGCAGATCGGGCAGGCGATGTGTACCATTCATGGTCGCTCTCCTGGATTATGGGTGCCGATGTTCGTCAGGAACATTGAGCGCAATGCCCATGCGCGAACCCTCGGCAAGAATGTGTTGGCGCATCTGGGCGCTGGCTTGTGTGCTGTTGCGCTCACGGATCGCGCGCACCACGGCTTCATTTTCCTTGAGCCGGGCAGCCAGGTGCTCGGGCGAATTGCGCAGCATGTCGGCGCTTTGTTTCAGGGCATTTCCCGTTTGCTCCACTACGCTCTGGAAGATCGGGTTGGTGGTCAGGGCAAACAGCGCCTGGTGGAAGGCAATGTAGGCGTTCATGCCTGCTTCGCTGTCATCGGCCTCCAAGGCTTCACGCATATCCATCAGGGTCAGCCGTAGCTGGCCGATGTCCTGGCTGTTGGCCGACTGAGCCACCAGTCCGACGATGAAGGGTTCGAGGGTGTAACGCAGCTCCAGCACATCGGCGAGGCTGGCCTGTGCACTGCTAGTGGGCGCCGAAGCCGAGGCAGTTGGCTCGGCATCCAGCACCAGTACACCTTTGCCAGGCAAAGCGCGCACCAGCCCAAGGGTCTCGAGCACGATGACCGCCTCACGCAGGCTCGGGCGGCTGATGCCCAGTTGTTCGGCCAGTTCTCGCTGGCCTGGGAGCATGTCGCCACTGCGCCATTGGCCACGGGCGAGGGCTTGACGCAGCTTTTCCACCACAGCGTTGACGACGGTTGATGAGCTGATCACGTTTCGCTCCTTCAGGGGCCGGCATGCGAGCCGGCCCTTTTCTTTCAGAATTCCTGTTGGTGGGCTGCAGGCTGCTTACGCGGGTTGTGCGCAAAACCAGGCTTGCCGTCGAGCACATTCTGAGCGCGCTCCAGGTCGATGTCTTTTTCCCAGCGGGCGATGGCCACGGTGGCAACGCAATTTCCGATCAGGTTGGTCAGTGCGCGCCCGATCCCCATGAACCAATCCACGGCCAGTACCAACACCAGGCCCACCACCGGGATCGCAGGGACTGCCGTCAGTGTCGCGGCAAGGATCACCAGCGCCGATCCGGGAATCCCATGCGCGCCCTTGGACGTCACCAGTGAAACCAGCAGGATCGTCAGCAGGTCGGTCATCGCCAGGGGCGTACCGGTCGCGTTGGCGATGAAGACGATGGCCAAGGTCAGGTAGATGGAGAAACCATCAAGGTTAAAGGAATAACCGGTGGGAATCACCAGCCCGACCGTCGAGCTGCCGATGCCCAGGTGTTCGAGCTTGCGCATGATTTGCGGGAGCACGGCATCGGAAGAAGCCGTACCCAGAACGATGGTCAGCTCTTCGCGCAAATACTTGATCAGGGGCAGCAGTTTCAGCCCCGACAAGCGCATGACGGTACCCAGCACGATCAGCACGAACCCTGCACACGTCAGGTAGAACAGCGCCACCAAGCCGCCCAGATGCTGCAGCGACTCCAGGCCGTACTTGCTGGTGGTGAAAGCGATGGCGCCGAACACGCCAATGGGCGCCAGGCGCACGATCATGCCCATGATGCGGAAGATCACATGGCTGAGCTCGTTGATCAGCCGTGAAATGCCCGCAGCCGAGTCGCCGACCAGGTTGAGCGCGCTGCCGAACAGTACCGAGAACAACAGTACCTGCAGGATATTGTTGTCGGCGAAGGCGCCTATCACCGAGGTGGGGATCAGGTCCATGAAGAATGCTGTGGCGCCATGGATGTGCTGACCACGTTCGGCCAGGCTGCTGGCGTCAGCGCCGGACAACTGGTCGAGGTGGATATTGGCGCCGCTACCGATACCACTGGTGAATGCGAACACCAGGCCAATGATCAGGGCCAGCGTGGTAAGCACTTCGAAGTAGATGACCGATTTGAGGCCGATGCGACCGACCTTCTTTAGGTCACCGGCACCGGAAATGCCGCTGACCACTACGCAAAAGACGATCAGGCCGATCAACATCTTGATCAGCTTGATGAAACCATCGCCAAGGGGTTTGAGCTGCAAGGAAAGGTCGGGGAAACTCAGGCCGCAAGCAACGCCAAGGGCCAGCCCCAGCACGACTTGAAGGAAGATCGAACGCGAGCACCATTTGAGCATGGGAGTGATCTCAGGTCGGTGTCCTTGCTTCGTTGGCCGCACGGGGCGAATGAGCGCAGGACTTAATTATTGTGGTCTTACCGGTTTGTTCAGCGCCTGGCCATAAAACGCCTAATCGCGGAGCAATGCAAGCAGTTTTGGCCTTACCGGTCTGACCAGTCATGGTGCGCGTAGGCTCTTTATGCTCTATCAATGTGCAGTGAGCGCAAGATCACCAATCCAAGAACCCAGAGCCTAGGCGGCGGGATATAGGCAGCAATAAGCTTGCCAGTGGAGCGCAGCGTTAAGCGCGAGGGACCATGGGATACAGGCCGCGGGTGGCCTAAAGGCCCGAGCGGGCTCAGCATGTATAGCGCAGACGTGTTTCTTGCAAGCCCAATGCGGTAATGAGTTGCTAGATCATTCTGTGCAGTGGGAATTGCCGCGCGTTGGCAGGAAGGGCCAGGAGGAGTTCTGGCGTTGGATGGCAGGGGCAGTGATTAGCGATGACTACATGCGGTGGCAGGACGCCCAGGCTAACCGATAATCGAATTCGCCTGAATCAAAATGGGGCGGCCGATGACCGCCCCTCGCTCACGCAATGACGGCAGGGCCGCCATGCTCGCTCGCCTCAATCGCCGTGAAGCGTCTCGGCCGCATACAAGGTGTTTTCCAACAGGCAGGCGCGGGTCATCGGGCCCACGCCACCCGGTACCGGGGTAATCCAGCCAGCACGGGGGAGGGCGGTTTCGTAGACGACGTCGCCCACCAGCTTGCCATCTTCCTGACGGTTGATGCCGACATCGATGACGATGGCGCCTTCCTTGATCCATTCACCCTTGACCAACCCGGGTTTGCCCGCGGCTACGACCACCAGGTCCGCGCGCCCAACATGTCCTGCCAGGTCCTGGGTGAAGCGGTGGCACACGGTGATCGTACATCCGCTGAGCAACAACTCCAGCGCCATTGGCCGGCCAACGATGTTGGAGGCCCCGACGATCACGGCATTCATGCCGTACAGGTCCTGCCCCGTGCTTTCAAGCAGGGTCATGATGCCTTTGGGTGTGCAGGGGCGCAGCAGCGGAATGCGTTGTGCGAGGCGACCGACGTTGTAGGGGTGGAAGCCGTCCACATCCTTGTCCGGGCGGATGCGCTCGAGCAGCAACGATGCGTCGAGGTGCGCGGGCAGCGGCAGTTGCAGCAGGATGCCGTCAATGGACGGGTCGTCATTGAGACGATCGATCAGTTCAGTAAGTGCTTCTTGCGTGGTGTGACTCGGCAGGTCGAAGGCCTGCGACAGGAAGCCTACCTCTTCGCAATCCTTGCGCTTGTGCGAGACGTAAACCTGGGAGGCAGGGTCGGTGCCGACCAGAATCACTGCCAGGCCCGGCGTGCGCAGGCCCTCCTGGCGCCGCTGCGCGACACGTTGAGCGATTTGCTGGCGCAGCTTGGCGGCAATCGCCTTGCCATCGATTAGTTGTGCAGTCATAGACGCGTGATTAACCATCGGAAGGGAAACAATAAAGAACGCGTATTCTCGCACGACATGGCCGGAGGGCAAAGGCGGGCGGTCGGGCAAATGCCCTAACCCCTTCAATAATTTAAATTTTTTTTAGAAAGTTGTTGACGACCCCAGGGGTCGGCTATAAGATTCGCCGCACTTGTCGGGCACAGCCTAGCACTGGTTGGCGAAGTCGGGCAGAATGAGTCGTTTGGCAGTGAGCTGTCAGTGCCTTGTTCGGTTAGGCTTCATGCTTAAGCGCCCGTAGCTCAGCTGGATAGAGCATCCGCCTTCTAAGCGGATGGTCGCAGGTTCGAGTCCTGCCGGGTGCGCCACTTAGGCAGCTTTGGCAAGCAAGGTGATTGAACGCGTTTTGGTGGGCGTAGCTCAGTTGGTAGAGCGCTGGATTGTGATTCCAGTTGTCGTGGGTTCGATTCCCATCGTCCACCCCATATTCTTCGAAGGCGCCGCGCTGTAACTGGCGCCTTTGTTTTAAGCGTTACGCGGACGTGGTGAAATTGGTAGACACACTGGATTTAGGTTCCAGCGGCGCAAGCTGTAAGAGTTCGAGTCTCTTCGTCCGCACCATGCTTCAGTAAGGCAGTACCGTTACACCGCAATATGGTGGGCGTAGCTCAGTTGGTAGAGCGCTGGATTGTGATTCCAGTTGTCGTGGGTTCGATTCCCATCGTCCACCCCATCTTTATATGAAAGGCGCCTTGATCGTGAGATCGGGCGCCTTTTGTTTTTGGTGCGTCCGGACCCTGAGTGAGTGCGTGGCGTGGCTGATCCTGTGGTAGTCAGGGCAGTCATCGCGTTCGACTCGCCCGCTCCCAAGGGGGCTGGCTCGCCACACGGGCGGCTCCGCTGCTGGCCGCACCTTTCAGGTGAACCGCCGACATGAAGCGGGGGGTCAGTATTTGTTGCTAGCCGCCCTTGCAATCCGCTGGTGGCATCCCAATAAAAGCTGATAGATTTCAGCCGGTTGAAACCCGGTGAAGCGGGAAGTACCAGGACATAGCCAATGATCGCAAAAGAAGCCCGCCAGGCTGCCGCGCTGCAGCGTTTCGCTGAAGCGAACCCTCACCTGCTCGAAGAGATCCGCGCGCTGGATGCTCGTGAGCAGGCGCAGCAAATTCAGTGGGCGTTCGAGGATGCCGCTGAACAACGAGGCATCCAGCCCTGGGAGCTCGCACTTGAGCTGATCGCTGAAACCCCGGAGCAATTGCGGGCCATGCGCTTGGAGACCCATCGAGAGGTGGCCGATGCGCTTGGATTGTCCTGGGAGGAGTACTGCCAGTTCAACGAGATCGAGCTCGAATAAGGGCCGTGCGGTTCAAGGTGTATTTGTTGAGCAAGATGTTGCGGCACGTATTGGCCGGAATGTCGGGCCAGGCTTATTGGAAACAGGTCGCGCGGTGTGCCGTGCGGCCCTTGAAAGTTAATCGACCGGCGTTGTTTCAGGTCGTCCCGAGTGGGGTGACTTCTGCAGCGCGACTCACTAGAATGCTTGCCCTTGATTCTGGAGTCGGGCTAACGCCGGCTAACGTCTGTGCAACGAGGAATATCCATGCAAGTTTCTGTTGAAAACACTTCCGCTCTCGAGCGCCGCATGACCATCGCCGTTCCGGCTGAGCGCGTCGAGAACGAAGTCAACAAGCGTCTGCAGCAGACTGCCAAGCGCGCCAAGGTTGCCGGCTTCCGTCCTGGCAAGGTGCCCATGAGCGTGATCCGTCAGCGCTTCGAGGCCGATGCCCGCCAGGAAGCCTTCGGTGATCTGGTTCAGGCTTCCTTCTACGAAGCCATCGTCGAGCAGAAACTGAACCCTGCCGGCGCGCCGTCCGTAGAGCCCAAGTCGTTCGAAAAAGGCAAGGACCTGGAGTTCGTCGCGGTCTTCGAAGTGTTCCCGGAGTTCACCGTTGCCGGCCTGGAGTCGATCAACGTCGAGCGCCTGAGCGCCGAAGTCGCCGATTCCGATCTGGACAACATGCTGGAAGTGCTGCGCAAGCAGAACACGCGTTTCGAAGCCGTCGAGCGCGCCGCTCAAACCGACGATCAGCTCAACATCGACTTCGTTGGCAAGGTTGACGGTGAAACGTTCGCCGGTGGCTCGGCCAAAGGTACTCAGCTGGTGCTGGGCTCCGGCCGCATGATCCCAGGCTTCGAAGACGGCCTGGTCGGCGCCAAGGCTGGTGAAGAGCGCGTTGTCAACGTGACCTTCCCAGAGGATTACCAGAACCTGGACCTGGCCGGCAAGGCCGCCGAGTTCACCATCACCGTCAACAGCGTGTCGGCCCCTGTGCTGCCTGAGCTGAACGAAGAGTTCTTCGCACAGTTCGGCATCAAGGAATCGACCTTGGAAGGCTTCCGCGCCGAAGTTCGCAAGAACATGGAGCGTGAACTGCGCCAGGCCATCAAGACCAAGGTCAAGAACCAGGTCATGGACGGTCTGCTGGCAGCCAACCCGATCGAAGCGCCAAAGGCTCTGCTGGAAAACGAAGTCAACCGTCTGCGCGTGCAGGCTGTTCAGCAGTTCGGTGGCAACATCAAGCCTGAGCAACTGCCGGCCGAGCTGTTCGAAGAGCAAGCCAAGCGCCGTGTTGCGCTGGGCCTGATCGTCGCAGAAGTGGTCAAGCAGTATGACCTCAAGCCAGACGATGCCAAGGTTCGCGAAATGATCGAGGAGATGGCCTCGGCTTACCAGGAGCCTGAGCAAGTCATCGCCTGGTACTACAAGAACGACCAGCAGATGAACGAAGTGCGTTCGGTTGTACTTGAAGAACAAGTTGTGGATACTGTTCTGCAGAAAGCGACTGTGACTGACAAGTCGGTCTCGTATGAAGAGGCCGTCAAGCCAGCCCAGGCACCTGACGAAGCCGAGTAAGCGGTCTTTTCGCAGGAAGCCCCCACAAGCCAGCCTTCGCGCTGGCTTGTGTGTATTCAAGCCATGACTATTTGGGAGTGAGCGCAGGACATGTCCCGCAATTCTTTTATTCAGCAGAGCTCTGACATCCAGGCTGCAGGCGGCCTGGTCCCTATGGTTATCGAGCAGTCCGCCCGTGGCGAGCGCGCCTACGACATCTATTCGCGCCTCCTGAAGGAGCGCGTGATCTTCCTTGTTGGCCCGGTCGAAGACTACATGGCCAACCTCGTCGTCGCACAGATGTTGTTCCTTGAGGCGGAAAACCCGGACAAGGATATCCATCTGTACATCAACTCGCCGGGTGGGTCCGTGACCGCCGGCATGTCGATCTACGACACCATGCAGTTCATCAAGCCGGACGTATCGACCATCTGCATCGGCCAGGCCTGCAGCATGGGTGCGTTCCTGCTCGCCGCCGGTGCCAAGGGCAAGCGTCACTGCCTGCCGAACTCGCGCGTGATGATTCACCAGCCACTGGGCGGGTTCCAGGGCCAGGCTACCGATATCGAGATCCATGCCCAGGAAATCCTGAACATCAAGGCGCGCCTGAACGAGCTTCTGGCCTACCACACCGGCCAGGATCTGGAAACCATCAAGCGCGACACCGAGCGTGACAACTTCATGAGCGCCTCGCGCGCAGCCGAGTACGGCCTGATCGACTCGGTATACGACAAGCGGCAACTGGCTTCCTGAAGCGGGAGGCCAGGGCAGGTAGGCGCATGACGCGCCTGCCTGCGGACTTGAAAAAGCCCGCAATTGCCTTCATCTTGTGTTGCAAGCCTACCGGATTGGATCGATCGAATGACTGACACCCGTAACGGCGAGGACAGCGGCAAATTGCTTTATTGCTCCTTCTGCGGCAAAAGCCAGCACGAAGTGCGCAAACTGATTGCCGGGCCCTCGGTATTTATCTGCGACGAGTGCGTCGACCTGTGCAATGACATCATCCGCGAGGAGGTGCAGGAAGCCCAGGCCGAAAGCAGCGCGCACAAATTGCCTTCGCCGAAAGAAATCAGCGGTATCCTCGACCAGTACGTCATTGGTCAGGAACGCGCGAAAAAGGTGCTTGCCGTGGCGGTTTACAACCACTACAAGCGCTTGAACCAGCGTGACAAGAAGGGTGACGACGTCGAGCTGGGCAAGAGCAACATCCTGCTCATCGGCCCGACGGGCTCGGGTAAGACCTTGCTTGCCGAAACCCTGGCGCGCCTGTTGAACGTACCGTTCACGATCGCGGACGCCACCACCCTGACCGAAGCCGGTTATGTGGGTGAGGACGTCGAGAACATCATTCAGAAGCTGCTGCAGAAGTGCGACTACGATGTGGAAAAAGCCCAGATGGGTATTGTCTACATCGACGAAATCGACAAGATTTCGCGCAAGTCGGACAACCCGTCCATCACCCGTGACGTTTCGGGTGAAGGTGTGCAGCAAGCTTTGCTGAAGCTCATCGAGGGCACTGTTGCTTCCGTCCCTCCACAGGGCGGCCGCAAACACCCGCAGCAGGAATTCCTGCAGGTTGATACCCGCAATATCCTGTTCATCTGTGGTGGCGCGTTCTCCGGCCTTGAAAAGGTCATCCAGAACCGCTCCACCAAAGGTGGCATGGGCTTCGGTGCTGAAGTGCGCAGCAAGGAAGAGGGCAAGAAAGTCGGCGAGTCTCTGCGTGAGGTCGAGCCTGACGACTTGGTCAAGTTTGGCCTGATCCCCGAGTTTGTGGGCCGCTTGCCAGTATTGGCAACGCTTGATGAGCTGGACGAAGCAGCGCTTATCCAGATCTTGACCGAACCCAAGAACGCGCTGACCAAGCAGTACGCCAAGCTGTTCGAGATGGAAAGCGTCGACCTCGAGTTCCGCAGTGATGCGCTCAAGGCCGTTGCTCGCAAAGCGTTGGAGCGCAAGACTGGCGCCCGTGGCCTGCGTTCCATTCTGGAAGGCGTGCTGCTCGACACCATGTACGAGATTCCCTCTGCGAAGGAAGTCAGCAAGGTGGTGATCGATGAAAGCGTCATCGAGGGTACCTCGCAGCCGCTGATGATCTACGAGAACAGCGAGCCGCAAGCCAAGGCCGCGCCTGACGCCTGATTAAGGGGCAGGTCGCCTGACCGTGTAGCACAGAGGGGGCCTTGGGCCCCCTTTTTGCTTTTCCTGCGCCAGCGCTTGTAATTTCGTGGGTGTACCCCCACATTAGGTCCAAACATCAATTCCACGGTTTCCGGCCACTAAGGCCGCTGTAGAGGCGAAATCATGAAGACCACCCTCGACTTGCCTCTTTTGCCATTGCGCGACGTCGTTGTTTACCCGCACATGGTCATCCCGCTGTTTGTGGGGCGTGAGAAATCCATCGAGGCCCTCGAAGCCGCGATGACGGGCGAAAAGCAGATTCTCCTGCTCGCCCAGAAAAACCCGGCTGATGACGATCCGGGCGAAGACGCGCTATACCGCGTTGGTACCGTAGCCACCGTGCTCCAGCTGCTGAAACTGCCTGACGGTACCGTGAAAGTGCTGGTCGAAGGTGAGCAGCGGGGTACTGTCGAGCGCTTCAGTGAAGTCGATGGCCATGTGCGCGCCGAAGTGTCCCTGATCGACGAAACCGAGGCTGTAGAGCGCGAGTCGGAAGTATTTGTGCGCACACTGCTTTCGCAGTTCGAGCAGTACGTGCAACTGGGCAAGAAAGTGCCTGCCGAAGTGATGTCATCGCTCAACAGCATCGATGAGCCCGGGCGTCTGGTCGACACCATGGCCGCCCACATGGCCCTGAAGATCGAGCAGAAACAGGAAATTCTGGAAATCGTCGACCTGCCAACGCGGGTCGAGCATGTCCTGGCACTGCTTGATGCCGAGATTGACCTGCTGCAGGTCGAAAAGCGCATCCGTGGCCGGGTGAAAAAGCAGATGGAGCGCAGCCAGCGCGAGTACTACCTGAATGAGCAGATGAAGGCCATTCAGAAAGAGCTTGGCGATGGTGATGAGGGTCATAACGAGCTCGAGGAGCTGAAAAAGCGTATCGAGGCCGCTGGCCTGCCCAAGGACGCCATGACCAAGGCCCAGGCTGAGCTGAACAAGCTCAAGCAAATGTCGCCGATGTCGGCTGAGGCCACCGTAGTGCGTTCCTACCTGGACTGGCTGGTTCAGGTGCCTTGGAAAGCGCAGAGCAAAGTGCGCCTGGACCTTGCCAAGGCCGAAGACATTCTTGATGCAGACCACTACGGTCTGGAAGAGGTCAAGGACCGTATTCTCGAGTACCTTGCCGTGCAAAAGCGCGTCAAGAAAATCCGTGGCCCAGTGCTGTGCCTGGTTGGCCCACCTGGCGTGGGCAAGACGTCCCTGGCCGAATCCATTGCCGCTGCGACCAACCGTAAATTCGTGCGCATGGCCCTGGGCGGGGTACGGGATGAAGCTGAAATCCGCGGCCACCGCCGGACCTATATCGGCTCCATGCCCGGCCGGTTGATTCAGAAGATGACCAAAGTGGGCGTTCGCAACCCGCTGTTCCTGCTCGATGAAATCGACAAGATGGGCAGCGACATGCGCGGCGATCCGGCCTCGGCACTGCTGGAGGTGCTGGACCCCGAGCAGAACCACAACTTCAACGATCACTATCTGGAGGTCGATTACGACCTGTCGGACGTGATGTTCCTGTGCACCTCCAACTCGATGAACATCCCGCCAGCGTTGCTGGACCGGATGGAGATCATTCGTCTGCCGGGTTACACCGAAGATGAAAAAATAAACATCGCAGTCAAATACCTGGTGCCCAAGCAGGTCAAGGCGAACGGCCTGAAAAAAGAAGAGCTGGAGATCGATGTCTCGGCCATTCGCGACATCATTCGTTATTACACGCGCGAAGCGGGTGTGCGTGGTCTTGAGCGTCAGATTGCCAAGGTCTGCCGTAAGGTCGTCAAGGAACATGCAGGGCAAAAGCAGGTCAACGTCAAGGTGACCGGCGAGCAGCTCGAACACCTTCTGGGCGTGCGCAAGTTCCGTTATGGCCTGGCCGAGCAGCAGGACCAGATCGGCCAGGTGACGGGTCTGGCATGGACACAAGTGGGCGGCGAATTGCTCACCATCGAGTCCGTGGTCATTCCTGGCAAGGGCCAATTGATCAAGACCGGTTCGCTCGGTGACGTCATGGTCGAGTCGATTACGGCCGCGCAGACAGTGGTGCGCAGCCGTGCCCGCAGCCTGGGGATCGCAGCAGACTTCCATGAAAAGCACGACGTTCATATTCATATGCCCGAAGGCGCCACCCCCAAAGATGGCCCGAGTGCAGGCATCGGCATGTGCACCGCGCTGGTGTCGGCACTCACTCAGATACCTGTGCGCGCGGATGTAGCGATGACAGGCGAGATCACGTTGCGCGGCCAGGTTCTGGCCATTGGCGGGCTCAAGGAAAAACTGCTGGCCGCACACCGGGGCGGCATCAAGACGGTGATCATTCCTGAGGAGAACGTGCGTGACCTGAAGGAAATCCCGGAGAATATTAAACAGGATCTGCAGATCAAACCGGTCAAATGGATTGACGAAGTCCTGCAAATTGCGCTGCAATACGCCCCGGAGCCCTTGCCAGATGTGGCTTCCGAGATTGTCGCGAAGGACGATAAGCGCGACAGTGAGGCAAAGGAAAGAATTAGCACGCACTAACAGTTTCAGCCCGGGTGGCTTTCTTGACAGTATTTTCGGCGCCTTGCTATAAAGCGGCACGTGAGTGTCATCAGGCCACCCAGCACCGTTTTCACACGCTTTTCTTTACATACTTAGAAACATACTCAATAGAGCACAAGGGGACTTACGAGTGAACAAGTCGGAACTGATTGACGCTATCGCCGCACATGCAGACATTCCCAAAGCCACCGCTGGCAGAGCGCTAGACGCAGTGATCGAAACCGTCACCGGCGCCCTGAAGCAAGGCGACGATGTCGTTCTGGTCGGCTTCGGCACCTTCTCTGTCAAGGAACGCGCTGAGCGTACTGGCCGTAACCCGCAGACCGGTAAGGCGATCAAAATTGAAGCCGCCAAGGTTCCAGGTTTCAAGGCAGGTAAAGGCCTGAAAGACGCCGTCAACTAAGTCGTCTCTTTCAGCCGGACCCGGCCAGGCCAGGTCCGAGCACGCTGAAGGCGGGACGCAAACGTTACCGCCTGATTCGTATGCTAAGAAAAGGCGCATCCTCGGATGCGCCTTTCTTTTATCAGGACTCTACCCACGCTCCGCGGTTGTCGACGCAGTGGTACAGCCGTCTCTGGGGGACGCATGCTGCAAAATATCAGGGACAATTCACAAGGTTGGATTGCCAAAACCATTATCGGTCTCATTGTCGTATTAATGGCATTGACCGGGTTCGAAGCCATTTTCCAAGCCGCCAGCCACAGCCAGGATGCTGCCAAGGTCAACGGCGAAACGATCAGCCAGAACGAGCTGAGCCAGGCGGCCGACATGCAGCGCCGCCAGCTGGTGCAGCAACTGGGTAAGGACTTCGATCCTGCGCTGCTTGACGACAAGCTGCTGCGTGAAGAGGCCCTCAAGGGTCTGATCAGCCGCAAGCTGTTGCTCGAAGGTGCGAAGGACGCCAAGTTCGCGTTTTCCGATGCTGCGCTCGATCAAGTCATGCTTCAAACGCCGGAGTTCCAGGTTGACGGCAAGTTCAACAGCGACCGCTTCGACCAGGTCATCCGCCAGATGGGCTATGGGCGTATGCAGTTTCGCGAAATGCTCGGTGAAGAAATGCTCATCGGGCAGTTACGTGCCGGGATCGCCGGCAGCAGCTTCGTAACCGATCAGCAAGTCGATGCTTTTGCACGCCTTGAGAAGCAGACCCGCGATTTCGCGTCCTTGACCTTCAAGGCCGACCCAGCCGCGATCAAGATCAGCGACGAAGAGGTCAAGCAGCACTATGACGCCCATGCCAAAGAGTTCATGTCGCCTGATCAAGTCGTCATCGATTACGTAGAGCTCAAGAAATCGTCGTTCTTTGACCAGGCCAAGGTCACTGACGAGGCGCTCAAGGCTCAGTACGAGAAAGAGATCGCCAACCTGGCCGAACAGCGCCGCGCGGCGCATATCCTCATCGAGGTCAACGACAAGACCACCGATGCCCAAGCCAAGGCGCGTGCTGACGAAATCGAACAGCGCCTGGCCAAGGGTGAAGATTTTGCCGCGTTGGCGAAGGAATTTTCCCAGGACCCAGGTTCGGCCAGCAACGGCGGTGACCTTGGCTTTGCCGGCCCTGGTGTGTACGATCCGGCGTTCGAACAGGCGCTGTATCAGCTGCACGACGGTCAGGTCTCAGCCCCGGTTCGTACCGAATACGGCTATCACATCATTAAGCTGCTGGGCGTTGAAGCGCCCGAGGTGCCGAGCTTCGCGAGCCTGAAAGACAAGCTGACCCGCGACCTCAAGACGCCACTGGTCGAGCAACGCTACGTGGACGCCAGCAAGCAGTTGCAGGATGCCGCTTACGAGGCCTCCGACCTGGTGCAGCCGGCTCAGGACTTGAACCTCAAGGTGCAAACGTCCGCTCCGTTCGGTCGCGAAGGCGGCGACGGTATCACTGCCAACCGCTCCGTGGTGCAGGCAGCGTTCTCGGAGGAAGTGCTGGAAGAGGGTGCCAACAGCACCGCCATCGAGCTCGATCCGGAGACGACGGTGGTACTGCGCGTCAAGGAACACCGCAAGCCTGCACAGCTGCCACTCGAGACGGTTGCCAAGAACATTCGCGAGCATCTGGCCAAAGAGAAAGCCACCGCTGCCCTCAAGGCCAAGGCGGACAAGCTGATCGCGGGGCTGCGTGATGGCTCCATCGCCCCTGGAAGCGTTCAGGAAGGCCAGGGCTGGAAGCCCTATGAAGCCGTCTCGCGTGGTCAGGAAGGTATCGATCCTGTCGAGCTGCAGGCATTGTTCCGTCTCGGCAAGCCGCAAGCCAAGGACAAGCCCGTCTATGGCAGCGTCGTGCTGCGTGATGGCAGCCTGGTCGTGCTGCAACTCAAGGGTGTCAATGACGGTGCTGCGGCCACTGATGAAGAGAAGCAGCAGATCCGCCGCTACTTGGCGTCTCGTGCGGGTCAGCAGGACTTCGCCGCCTACCGCAAACAGCTGGAGGCCAACGCGGACATCACGCGTTACTAAAGCCGTTTGGAAACACGCGACAGGCCGCTATAAGCGGCCTGTTTTTTTCCTGTGCGCAGGCACCGCAAGCGTTAGCGTTTGACACCCTCATGATTGTCCAATGTGTCGCGTGCGATCTCGCGGCCCAATGCGATCAGCTCGGGCGCCTTGTAGAACTCGAAGAAGCGACACACACGCTTGGGCACGTTGATCAGTACGTCAGGCGGATAGCCGGCGATCTTGTACTGCGCCAGTGAAGTCTGCATGACTTCGAAACTCTGGTTGATCAAGTCCAGCAGCGAGGCCGGCCCTACGTTGTCGATGATGAACGAACCGGTGGCAGACTTGGGCGCGCCTTCGCTTTCGGGGGCCGCCGTAGGCTGCTGTGTCTGCGGATCTGCCGATTCGGCCAGCCACGGGTTCACGGGAGAAAAACGATCGCGCGTCATGCCTTTTTCAATACGGACCAACTCTTCGGCGGGCTTGCGGCGAAACGGCAGGTGCGAGCCAAGCGAGTTGATCAGTGCATCGAATCTCATCTTGAAGGCTGCAGGTCGCTCTATCACTGGAAGTTGATACTGCTTCTGGTTGGTGGCGTTGAGGTTGACCGCAATGATCAGGTCGCAGTGGCTCGATACCACGGGCACGATGGGTAACGGGTTGAGGATGCCGCCGTCGACCAGCATGCGGTTACCTTGAACCACGGGCGTGAATAGACTGGGTATGGCAGCCGAGGCGCGCATGGCTTGGTGCAGGCAGCCTTCCTGAAACCAGATTTCCTGTTGGTTGGTCAGGTCAGCTGCAACGGCGGTATAAGGAATGCGCAATTGCTCAATGTTGATGTCGCCTACTATCTTGCGGATCTGACCGAAGACCTTGTCGCCCCGAATAGCGCCCAGACTAAAGCTAACATCCACCAGGCGCAGGACATCCAGATAGTCCAGGCTCTCGATCCAGCGTTTGTATTGCTCAAGCTTGCCTGCAGCGTAAATGCCGCCAACGACCGCTCCCATGGAGCACCCGGCAATGCAGGCGATTTCATATCCGCGACGTTCGATCTCCTCGATCACGCCGATGTGCGCATACCCTCTGGCCCCGCCTGATCCGAGCACCAATGCCACGCGTTTGTTCATCAACTTCCCTCAGCGTTCGCCACTTAAGCTCTACAATGCACGCATCGTACCCTTGGCAGCAATGCGCAACCTGTCGAGGACCTGCTTGGTCAAAGCCAGGCGGGCACTTTTACAAGGGGTTGGCGTCGAACATGCATTGTTTCTCTCCCTCAGAGGTTTAGCTGATGAAAGCCTGGATCTGCCTGCCGTTGATTGCCCTGACCCTTGCTGGTTGCGCTGGCAAGACGGCGTACCGTGACAGCTGTGCCACACAACTGGACGCCGCCTGGAAGGAGCTTGACCTGGCCAAGGCTGAAGGCTTTGCGGGGGCCGTGAGTTATTCCAAGGCGCTGTCGCTGCTTACAGGCGCCAAGACGCAGCAGCAATTCGAGGGTTACGAAAGCTGCACGCGCAAGGCTGAAAAAGCACGCTTCTACATCCGTGAGTCCCGTGCCGGCCGTTGATCGAGGGTTGCCACATGTCTGACATGCTTGATCACCTCATCGCCCAGATCATCACCTTGCACGTCAGGCTCCTGGCGTGCCGCGAACGCCTGGCGGTCGACACTGACAGTGAAGCCCTGCACGACCTGCGCACCACCGTGCGCCGCCTGCGCAGCCTGGTACGACCACTGCGCGGGCTGCCTGGTGTGGAGCAACTCGAAAGTGCCGCCAAGGCGCTAGGGACGCTCACCACGCCGCTGCGCGATGCCGAAGTGCTGGGCGCCGCCCTCATTACCCAAGGGTTCGAGCAGGCCGGGCGCAGGCGTCTGCAAGGGCGAGGGCCATCCTACGCCAGCGTCGCACGTAGCCCGCAGCTGACCCGATTACTGGGGGCGGTGGATGCGTTTCCCGCGTTTTTGCGTGGCGCAGATCGCGATGGCCTGATTCAGGCGTTGGACAAGCGTATCGAGAAACGCTTGCGCAAACAGTGGCGCAAGCTGACCGAGGCCTTGCAGGATCCCAATCACGATCGTCACCGGTTGCGGTTGCTGATCAAACGAGCGCGGTACGCAGACGAAGCCTACCCCCAGTTCGGCCACGCCCCGAAGAAGCTCAAACGCACCCTGAAACGAGCACAGGGCGATCTGGGGGATTGGCATGACCGTCTGCAATGGTTGCTGCAAGCGCAACAGCACGCCGATCTGGCGGGCTGCATTAGCGGATGGCAACACCAGTTGGAAGAGGCCGAGCGGCGGTCGGACAGCACGCTGGACGCGTTGGGTGCTGCGTTGGCCCGTCGCAAGCCCGGACAATGACCGATATGAAGGCTGTTGCAGGGGCCAGGGCCGGCTAGGATGGGAGCACCGTTACCCGCGCAGGAGCTGCCCAATGACGTTCGAACAAGTGCTCGAGGCTGCCAGAGCTCATCCCGACAGCGTGCGCGTACCGGCAGGCTGGGGCCAGGGGCGAGCGATTTTTGGCGGCCTGATGGCTGCCATGGTGTTCGAAGCGATGCGTTCCCGGCTAGGTCATGACCGCCCGGTGCGCTCACTGGCCATTACTTTCGTGGGTCCTGCCTCGGCAGATACCCCGATTCGGCTGGAGGTCGAGCTATTGCGCCATGGCACGGGTGTCAGCACGCTGCTGGGCCGCGCCGTGCAGCAAGGACAGGTGGTGACGCTGGTACAGGGCAGTTTCGGGGCTGCACGAAGCTCTGCCGTGTCCGTACCCGCCGTACCTGCACCAGAAATGCCGGCGCTTGAGGCGAGTGCAGCACCATTGCCTCATATCCCAGGTGTGACACCGCAATTCATGAAAAACCTGGAGTTGCGCTGGGCGATCGGTGGGCTTCCGTTCAGCGGCAATGACTCGCGCACCATGGGGGGCTGGGTGCGCCTGCGTGACCTGCAAGACGGGGAAATGAACGAGGCGCACCTGCTGGCGTTGGTAGACGCCTGGCCACCTAGCGTTCTGCCCATGCTCAGACAGCCTGCAGCCGGCAGTACACTTACCTGGACCATCGAGTTCGTCCAGTCTGTACGCTCGCTGAACGCTGGCGATTGGTGCCAGTACCGTGTGGAAACCGAATACGCACGCGAGGGATATGGCCATGCGGCCGCTGCATTATGGAGTGCAGACGGCGCATTGTTGGCCTTGAGCAGGCAAACGGTGACGGTGTTTGGGTGATGCCCGTCACCGCCGAGGCTTGTGACGGTCGCGCCAGGCCTGCCACCACGCGCCACTCACCACAAAACGCGGGAACGTGATGAACTGCTCGCTGAGTACACGTTGAACACGGTCGGTGCGGTTGATGAAGGGCTCTTGGGTATCAGCTTCCAGGCGATGGCCGTGACGTTGAAGTCCAAGGGCCGCGACCAGGGCGAGCACGCCGACCGCCAGCTGCACGATATCCAGCCCTAACAATCCGGACACGATCAACAGGACGCCCAGAATGAACAGCGGAACCGCAATCAAATGCAGCACCAGGTTTGCAGGGTGACGATGACTGTGCGGGTAGCCGCGCCATTGCCAGGCGAGCAGATTGGGTAGACGTTTGTTCATGGGCATTTCCTCTCGGTCATGCCCAAAGCGTAGTGTGCAGGTGCGGCCAGAGCCAATCGCCACTGCCTATGACCGTTATAGCTTCAGTTGACCTATAGCCTTGTTCAGCGCCCCGGCCAGTGTCGCAAGTTCCGAACTGGTGGTGGCCGAACCTACGGTCTGCTGCACGGTTTGCTCGGTCACATCACGGATGCTGACGACGGCACGGTTCATTTCCTCTGCCACCTGGCTCTGTTGTTCGGCAGCCACGGCGATCTGGGTGTTGCTTTCACGCATCTGCGCCACTGCCCCAGTGATCTCGGCCAATGCCGCTCCTGCTTCCTGGGCCTGTTTCACACAATCGTCTGCTTTGTAGGAGCTTTCCTGCATAAACTCGACCGCATCACGCGTGCCTGACTGCAGGGCAGACACCATGGTAGTGATCTCGTCGGTAGATGACTGAACGCGTTTGGCCAGGTTGCGGACCTCATCGGCCACCACGGCAAACCCACGACCCAGGTCACCGGCACGGGCCGCCTCTATGGCCGCGTTCAATGCCAGCAGGTTGGTCTGCTCGGCAATGCTGTGAATGACACTGACCACACCATTGATCTTCTGGCTGTCTTCGGCGAGTTGACGGATCATTTCGGCGGTCTGCTGAACGCCGCTGGAAAGCCCGGCAATGGACGTCTGCACGCGATTGACCACGTCTTTCCCACCGCCGGCGAGCGTGTCGGCAGTCTGGGACAGATCGCGGGTCGCCCCTGCATGCTGGGCGATATGGTAGACAGTGGCGGACATTTCATTGATGGCTGTCGCGGCTTGGTCGGTTTCGCTTTGCTGGCCGAGCATGCCGTGACGCACCTCGTTCATGCTGGCCGCAAGACGCGCGGCACCTGAGTCGAGCTGTGCTGCGGTGGTGGCGACGGTGCTGACGATACGGTGGTAGGTGCCCTGCATGGCGTTGAAGGCGCCCGCCATCTGACCGACTTCGTCACCGCCGGCCAGCGGTACACGCGCCGCCAGATCACCGGTTTTTTCCACATGCAGCATCACGTCCTTGAGCGTGTTGAGTTGGCTGAGTAGAAAGCGTATCAGCAGTTGCGAAGCGGCGAGCATGGCCAGCATCAGAATCAACACGCACACCGCGTAATGCGTAAATCGATCGATGAAGACCTGGCGCAGGCTGGGTGACTGGGCGATCACGGCAACACCCTGATCACCTCTCTGCAGCACATGAGCGCCCTGAATGGGGTCTTGTCCCAACAGTTGGTTGGAGGGCAGCGCTATCCAGCCCTGAGCGCCGCGCAAGGCCTCCAGGGGCTCGCCGGCAAAGGAGGGCATCTGCCCTGCACCCCAGGTGATGACGCTTGCCGAAAGAGGCAACGGTTGGCCTTGTGGCCACGCTGCCAGCAGGTTTGCCTGGGCGTTTGCTTGATGTTCAGCGCCTTCAGCACGGGCGCGCTGCTCCAGATGGACGGCGTACAGCACCAGCAGCAAGGTGGTCACGAAAGCGACGGCGTTGACCGCCCAGAACTTGTATTTCAGGGAAACATTGCTAAGCCAGGCACCCATGGGCAGGTCTTCTCTGAGTTGAGCGGAAACAATATTGGCAAGGTGCCATCATTGTGCCCGCGGCGACTCGAGGGGTGTTGATATGTATCAAGAGATATCAGGATTGCGACGGCAATTCGAAGAATGCCTTGGCCGTGGCAGTAGTGTGCGCGGCGGTATCTTGCAGGGTTTCCCTGCGGTGCAGTGCCACTTCTCGCAGGACCTCAGGCAGGTACGCCGGCTCGTTACGCCCGTTCTTGGGCTTGGGGCGCAGGCTGCGCGGCAATAAATAGGGGGCATCGCTCTCCAGCATCAAGCGGCCGGTGGGTATACTGCCCACCAATCCATGCAGGTGCGTCCCGCGCCGTTCATCACAAATCCAGCCAGTGATGCCGATGTGCAGGTCCAGGTCCAGATAGCTGAACAGCGCAGCACGTTCCCCGGTGAAACAGTGGACCACGGCTGCTTTTAAGTGGTCGCGATACTCTTTGAGGATGGCCAGCAGGCGCTCACTGGCGTCGCGCTCATGGAGAAACACCGGAAGTTGGCACTCCACGGCCAATGCCAGCTGGGCGTGCAAGGCCTTCTCCTGCGCAGGGCGTGGAGAGAAATCGCGGTTGAAGTCCAGGCCGCATTCGCCCACGGCGCGCACCCGCGGCTCGGCGAGCAGTTGGCGCATGTGCTGTTCGCTCTGGCTGTTCCAGCTGTTTGCATCGTGCGGGTGAACGCCAGCCGTCGCGAACAGGTGAGTCTGCGCGCTGTCCAGTTGCTGGCAAAGGACAATGGCCTGTTCACTCACAGGCAGGCTGGTGCCCGTCAGGACCATTTGCTCGACGCCCGCTTCCAAGGCGCGGTGGACCACTTCCGCTTGGCGGCCATCGAAACTGCTGTTGGTCAGGTTGACGCCAATATCGATCAATTGCATGGTGCTACCTCGTGCCGCAGGGACGCCAGCATAGCAAAAGCCCGTGCCGAACTGGCTGTCCAAGAACTTCATGTCCAGGGCATGGTCTTTTTGACCTCAAGCCCAAACGTGGCGAACGTCATGCTGGCCACCCACTCACGACGGATACCTCAAATGCCACGCTACTGGCTCATGTTCATGCTGCTGTTAGGGTTGCCTCTGGTCAGCCAAGCGCAGACGCAGGTACGTCCACCGGGCCCGCAGCATCACATTGCGCCGGCCAATGCCCGCGACCTCCAGCACATTCGCAGCAGCAAGGTCTTGCGCGTGCTGGTCAATCAAAGCCGCAACAGCTCTGGGGAAGTGAAAGGCGAGCCAGTGGGCGTCGAGTACTACCGCTTGCGCGCGCTCGAGCACTTTCTCAATGCCCGGGTAGAGGACAGCCAGCGTATCGAGCTCAAACTGATCCCACGCGCCAAGGAGCAGCTCCTAGGCGCACTGGGGCGCGGCGAAGGCGATTTGGCTGCACCAGGGGAACTGCTCGATCCTGCCACGGTGCGTAACGTAGTAGCAACTGCCCCAGTGCGTGATCAGGTGGCGCTGGTGTTGGTTGGGCGCAAGGGGGAGCGCGCCTTCAGCCAGGCGGAACAATTGTCAGGTCGCACCATCGCGCTGACAAGCGCCAGTGCCGCGGGCCCGTTGATCGAGCAACTGAACCAGCGTCTGGCCATGCGCAAGCGTCCCCCGGTCAAGGTGGAGTGGGTCGATCCGACCCTAGCGATCGAGGATGTGCTGGAGATGGTCCAGGCCGGTATCTATCACTTGACCGTGGTCGAACAGCCGATCGCCCGCCGCTGGTCAAAGGTCATGCCAAAGCTGCGTGTCAACCTGCGCGTGCACCTGGGGCCCTCGCAAGCCATGCGCTGGTACGTTGGTCGTGACTCGCCGCAGTTGCAGGCATCGGTCGACCGCTTCCTACAGAACTATCGCGCCCCTGACAACGAGGATGCAGCATTCGAACGCATCTATCGGCGTCAGTACCGGGTACACAACCCGCTCGCCCGCCAGGACCGTCAACGGCTGGCCTCGGTCAGCGCCGTGTTGCAAAAGCATGGCCAGGCGCAGCAGATCGACTGGCTCAACCTTGCCGCCTTGGCATTCAAGGAGTCGACCCTCAACCCGGCCGCGCGGGGGGCAGGGGGCGCACACGGGTTAATGCAAATCACGCCGGCGGCTGCCCAACGGGTCGGGGTCAGTAACATCAAGACGGTGGACGGCAACGTTCAGGCCAGTGCGCGTTACCTGGCCCTGATCCGTCGCAAGTTCTTCTCCAGCCCCCGCATCAATGAACGTGAGCGCATGGCGTTCGTGTTGGCCGCCTACAACCTGGGGCCCGAGCGCGTGCAAGCCATGCGCGCCGAAGCGCGCAAGCGTGGGCTCAACGGTAACCAATGGTTCTTCCAGACCGAACGCATCGCCATGGAGCAGGTGGGCATGGGGCCGGTCAACTTCGTCAACAGCGTGAACAAGTACTTCCTGGCGTTCAATCGGGAGCGGCGGGTGCTGGAGCCCAAGGGCAAGCACTAAGCGAGGCTGCACCGAGGCGGGCAATTGGCCAGAATCGTGCGCTTGCATGTTCGGTTCAATCGCTCTAGCATGACGCCTGCGCCGATTTAAACAGCTACTTGCGGGGCGCAGAGACGCCCGAGGGGTGTCCCGAAATACCGCTAAAGCGCTGGTTCGGTGACGCCTCCCACCGCTGCCCAGCGAGATTGGCGAGGCGGAGAATTCACCATGAGTTGCCCACGTACCAGTGTCTGTCTAAGCCCTCTGCCTGTCAGTCAGGCGTCGCGCACCCCGCGCATCCTGCTTGGGGGGGCGCACCAGCCCACACTTTTGCGCCACCTTGAAGGCTTGTCTCGTCGACGAGGCCAGGCCCGTGCATTCCTGATCCAGTTTGCCGAGACCGGCGAGCATTTCGCCCAGTACGCCAATGACCGGTTCGACCTTGCCGTGATTCAAGCGCCCGCGCCCGAGGCCTCGGCCGAAGTGATCGGCCATCTGGTCCGTATCGCGCGCCAAGGGCTGATCACGGCACGCTGAAAGTCTGCCGTCTCCTGCGACGGTGCAAAGCGATCAGGGTTTGACGAATCGTGGCGCGGCTTCGTGTGCATCGTATTGAATGTCGGTGACGTCCCAGTAGGCTTCTCCCGTGGGTGTGCGCACCATGATCTCGTCCCCGACGCACTTGCCTATGCAGGCCCGGGCCATCGGTGAGTCGATGGAGATGAAGTCCTTGCGGTCGTAGATTTCATCCGCGCCAACGATTCGGAACCGCTTGCTTTGGTCGTGCTCGTTGGCGATGGTCACCCATGCTCCAAAAAACACTTTTCCTTCCTGCGCGGGCGAGTAGGGCACCACGCGCAGGTTCTCGATGCGCTTGCGAAGGTAGCGGACACGTCGGTCGATTTCCCTCAACCTTTTCTTGTTGTACTGGTAGTCCGCATTTTCACTGCGATCGCCCAGTGACGCCGCCCAGGTCACTTTGCGCGTGATCTCTGGTCGCTCATCGCGCCAAAGCCAGTCCAGTTCATCTTTCAGGGCTTGGTAGCCTGCTTCGGTGATGAGGTCAGTCGCCATGTTTGCTTTTTTCCATATCCGAACCCGGCCAACATTGTCGCTGCGCGCACGGGGAGGTGGCACAGGGTAGCCGGGAGGCTACAGACGTTAACCGCCCAGATGCGCCATGTTCAAGCACTGGATCAAGCACTGGAGTCAGCGGTGAATGGTCCGTGCAGCTGAGCCACGTCATGGCCTTGGCCGAGTCCATGGTGCGTCCGCATGCTTGCAAGAAGCCCCGGACGACTGGCTGCAGATTGCGCAACTACCCAATCGACGCGGTCAGCTGTGATGGCGGTCGTCAGGGCATTGCCAGATAATGGGCGCTTTCAATGCCGACAATGACTTGCATCATTCACAGGTGAGGAACTCTCGATGGTAAATGTCCGGCCGCGTCCCGCGGTCAATGGAGTGGCTTCGGCCGACCGCGTGCTGACGGTACTTTCTGCGTTTCAGGTGGGGGACACGGCGCTGACGCTCGTCGAGCTCGTCGAGCGTACCGGGCTGATCAAAAGTACCATCATGCGCCTGATGGTTTCGCTTGAGAATCACGGCTATGTCAACCGCATGGCCGACGGTCGCTACCAGCTGGCCAGTGAAGTGATGCGGCTTAACGCCGTGTACGAAGAGGGTATCGATCTGGAGCGGCACGTGATGCCCAGGCTGCACATTCTGGCCGAGCGTACGGGTGAAACGGCGTCGTTCTACGTGCGCCACGGCGCCTACCGCATGTGTCAGTACCGGGTGAACTCCCCCCATCGCCTACGCATGCACGTTCAACCTGGCGATATGCGTCCGATGGACGATGCTGCCGGCGCCCAGGCCTTGCGTACACCGTTTGCCAGCGGCATCACCATGCAGAAGCCGTTTTTCTCGATGGGGGCCACGGACCCGCATGCGGCTTCGGTAGCCTTTCCCGTCTACGGGGCAGGCGATGAACTGGTCGGGGCATTGGTGCTGTCAGGCCCTTCAAGCCGCTTGACGCCAGAGTGTGCCGAGGCGATCAACGAGGTCTTTCTCGACGTAACCCGCGATCTGATGCGTAGCCTGGGTTGCAAGGCCGCGTAGTTTTTCAACGCTTTTTCAGCCAACCGTTCACCGCCGTTTCACAGGCGTGGTACTCGTTCGACAGCCTGGTGATCTGCGAGGCTTCTCCAACCCGCAGGCGCCAGGTGCGTCAGGCTTGGCGACCTTCGCCCTCGGCGCTTGTCACCAATGCAAATGGCTTATCGCAATCACCTGCTTGACGGTGGGATGGAGCAGGTGCTCAATCGCAGCGGAACCCCCTTCAGGCAGCCGGAACGGTTGGCGTTTGGGCTGATCGAGCCCCCAGAGCACGTGCTCCAGGCGCATAAGATGTTCATAAGCGCCGGCGCGGATCGTGACGGCCAACAGTTATGCTGTGGCGCCTTTCACCTGCGCCACGATCATAGGCGGGTGCTGCGGTATCCGCCCTGAGCATATCGAACAACTTCGTGAACACATCGGGATCGAGCCAGAGGGCATCGCACCTTCAGGTGGCTTACCAAGACCAGCAGCGGTATTTGGAGAAGCACGGCCTGGGCAGCTGCTCGCTGTAAGCCCGGCACGTCGGCAAGACGGTCCCGAGTCACGCAGGACCGCCTTGGCTTCACCCTTCACGCAGGACGGTGAGCGGTGAGGCATCAAGTGCGCGGCGAGTGCCGAGCACACCCGCGCAGCCTACCAACAGCGCGCCTGCGACGGGCATGAGCAGCAACCACGGGTGCGGGCTCCAGGGCAGTGCGAAAGCGTAGTGATACAACACCAAGGTAATCAGCTCGCACCCTAGCGCCGCCAGCAAACCGCTCAAAGCCCCCAGCAAGCCGAATTCGATGCGCCGTGTCTTGACCAGCAACTGGCGTTGGGCTCCCAGGGCACGCAAGAGCGCACCTTGGCGAATGCGCTCATCCAAGGTGGCTTGAAGGCCTGCGAACAAAACGGCCAATCCCGCGGCCAGTACGAACAGCAGCACATACTCTACTGCCAGCGTGACCTGGGCAAGTATGCTGCGCAATTGGGCGAGCAATGCATCGACCTGGAGGATGGTCACCGCAGGAAATGCGCGTGACAGGGCGACGATCTCCTGATCATGCCCGGGGGCGAGGTAAAAACTCGTCAGATAGGTCGTAGGCAGCCCTTGCAATGTGCCGGGTTGGAAGATCATGTAGAAGTTGGGCTGGAAGCTGTCCCAATGCACGCTGCGCAGACTGATCACCTTGGCCTGACGTTGCTGGCCACCAATATCGAACGTGAGTGTGTCGCCCAACTTCAGCTGAAGACTTTCGGCGAGCTGGGCCTCTACCGATACGCCAGGTACCTCGACATCGGTTGGTGACCCTTGCCACCAATGGCCACCGGTCAATTGGTTGCCGTCAGGCAACTGCGCCGCCCACGTCAGGCTCAGGTCACGTTGCACGGCGCGTTCGCCTGCGGAGTCCTTCGTGACGATCTGTTGAACGGGCTGCTGGTTGATCTCGATCAGCCGCCCCGGGGTGACCGGGTACAGAGGAGCAGCAGCGGCGTTGATCTGTTTGAGCTGTTGGGCGAAGCGATCCTGATCGTCAGGCAGAATATTGAGTGCGAAATAATTCGGGGCGTCTTCAGGCAGCTGTGCCTGCCAGGTGTCGAGCAACTCTGCACGCAGCAGCGCGACCAGGCCCATGGCCAGCAGGATCAGCCCGAAGGCCAGGGCCTGCCCAGCGGCGGCCGTGGGGTGGCGAAGCAGCTGGCCCAGCCCTAGCCGCCAGGCCAACGGCGCCCCTGACAGGAGCCGACGCAGGCTGCGCAAACCCAGCCACAGCAACCCGCCCAGGACCAGGGCCGCCGCCAGGCCACCTGCCAGGAGTGCGAAGGTCAGCAGCAGGTCAAGGCTTAGCCGCCACATGATAAGACCCAGGGCGAACAAGGCTGCACCGTAGACCAGCCAGCTGCTGGGAGGGACAGGGAGCAAGTCACGACGCAACACCCGCAACGGGGGCACTTTACCCAAAGCTGCAATCGGCGGCAGGGCAAAGCCTGTCAGCGCGACCAGGCCCGTGGCGATTCCAGCCAAGGCCGGCCACAGGCTGCCTGGCGGTACGTCGCTGGGCAGTAATCCGTGCAGCAGCTCGAACAAACCCAGCTGCGCGAGCCAGCCTACTGCGGCCCCCACGATCGCCGCTGCAAACCCGAGCATGGCCAGCTGCAAACTGTACAGGAGCAGTGCCTGGCGCCGCGACAGTCCCAGGCAACGAAGCAGGGCGCTGGCGTCCAGGCGCCTGGCGGCATAGCGGCTGGCAGACAGCGCCACGGCGACACCGGCCAGCAATACTGCAACGAGGCTGGCAAGGTTCAGGTAGCGCTCGGCTTTGCCCAGTGCGCCGCCGATTTGCTGGTTGCCATCGCGGGTGTCGCGCAACCGCTGGCTGGCCGAAAGCGTGTTATCGACGCTGGCACGGTATTGCGCCAATGCCGCGGCAGGGCCGCTCCACAGGTCACGGTAAGTCACGCGGCTGCCGGGTTGTATCACACCGGTCGCCGGCAGGTCCGCCAGGTTCATCATCACCCGTGGGGTCAGGCTGTAGAAGTTGTTCGCCCGATCCGGTTCATAGGTCAGCACGCGGCTCATGCGCAGGGTCTTCATGCCCACATCGATGCTGTCGCCGATGTTCATGCCCAATGCCGCCAGCAGCCGGGGCTCTACCCACACCTCGCCGGCTGCAGGCCCGCCGCCTGGGTTTTCCTCGGCATAAGGCTCGGCGGCGCTGCGCACCTGGCCACGCAGTGGATAGGCGTTATCGGCGGCCTTTACCCCCGCGAGCTGGATACCGTTATCTGCGCCGACCACGCTGGTGAATTCGACCACTTGGGCGTGATGCAGCCCCAAGGCCTTGCCTACCGTAATTTGTGACGCCGCCGCTGGGGCGCTGCCTTGCAGCACCAGGTCGGCGCCCAGAAACTCACTGGCGCGCAATTGCATGGCACCGTTGAGCCGTGCGCCAAAATACCCGATGGCAGTACTGGCCGCTACGGCGACCAGGAGCGAGAAGAACAACACCCGAACTTCGCTGGCCCTGAGATCACGCAGCAGCTGCCGCCAGGCCAGCCCCAGCAGGCGCGACGCCGGCATGCCCTTCATCCGGCCTCCAGGGGGCTGACCAGCTGGCCCGCGTCCAGGCGGATATGACGGTGACAACGGTGCGCCAGTCGCTCGTCGTGGGTTACCAGGACCAACGTGGTGCCGCGCTCCTGATTCAACTCGAACAGCAGGTCGCTGATACGCTCGCCCGTGTGGCTGTCGAGGTTGCCCGTCGGTTCGTCGGCAAACAGCACGGCGGGCTGAGCGGCGAAGGCTCGGGCTAGGGCCACCCGCTGTTGCTCACCGCCCGACAGTTGCCGCGGCGTATGGCTCAGCCGTTGCCCTAGGCCTACGCGTTCGAGCAAAGCGCGCGCGTGATCGCGCGCGTCTGCGCGTCCATGCAGTTCCAGTGGCAACATCACGTTTTCCAGTGCATTGAGGCTGTCGAGCAACTGGAATGACTGGAACACGAAGCCCACGTGCTCGGCCCGGATGCGCGCCCGCTGGTCCTCATCGAGCGCGCCAAGGTCGTGCCCGGCGAGCGTCACCGAACCTTCGCTGGGCTGATCAAGCCCGGCCAGCAGCCCAAGCAGGGTCGACTTGCCTGAACCTGAGGCGCCGACGATGGCAAGGCTGTCCCCCGCGGCCAGCTCCAGCGATAGGGGGTGCAGGATGGTGAGTTCACCTTCCGCGCTGGTGACCACTTTGCTAAGGTGCTGCGCAACGAGCATGCTGGGGCCCATGGAGAATCCGATGCGAATGTGGTTGATGAGTGCCGGCCTGGCCCTGTATTGCCTGGCCCAGAGCGTGACTGCGGGAACGGTGCTGATTGTCGGTGATAGTATCAGCGCAGGTTTTGGCCTGGATACCCGCTACGGGTGGGCATCCTTGTTGCAGACCCGCCTGCGCCAGGAAGGTTTCGACGACAAAGTGGTCAACGCGTCGATCAGTGGCGACACCAGCGCCGGCGGGCAAGCGCGGCTGCCTGCGTTGCTGGCGGCGCACAAGCCGGCGGTGGTGGTGCTGGAGTTGGGAGGCAACGATGGGTTGCGCGGGCAGCCGCCAGCGCAATTGCGACAAAACCTTGCCTCAATGGTCGATCAGTCGCGCCAGGCAGGTGCCAAGGTGCTGCTGTTGGGCATGCAGCTGCCTCCCAACTATGGTGTTCGCTATACCACGGCCTTTGCCAAGGTGTACGAGGAGCTGGCCAAGGAAAAGCAGGTGGCCCTTGTGCCGTTTTTCCTGGAAGGGGTAGGGGGCGTTCCTGAGTTGATGCAGGCCGACGGCATCCATCCCGCCCAGGGCGCCCAGCAGCGGCTGCTGGAAAATGCCTGGCCGGTGCTTAAACCGTTGCTCTGACGCTTTAAACGGGGGCGGGTTTGGGCTAATGTTGCGCCCCCCGTTCCGAGTACCCCCGATGCCGCGCCCTGCCTGGTCCCTTTTCGCCTACCAATTGATCGAGCCCGACGAACAGCTTGACCTGTTCGCCTGCCAGGAAAGTCGCGTTCATCTGGTCGCGCGGCAGCTCGAACTCGGCGTGCCGGTAGACAGAACATTGTGCGGGGGTTTATTGCCCGCGCACCCCCGCTGGTCCGGCGTACCACGCACCATCTATCGCGATACCCGACTGTGCGAGCTGTGCCGTGCCATTCTGGACGCGCAACGGCGGGGCATGCGGCCGATCTGGCCCCAGCTGCAGGCAGTCTAGGCGCGCACCTTTCATCATCTGTAACCGTGTCGGGCTCCGGGTGCCTCCCGCTGCTTGGGACGGGGGTGTACAATCATGGCTTTCGTCCCACCTTCCAAAGGATTTACCGGATGTTGCCGCGCTTTCCCGCCGTCACTCGTAGCCTGTCCCTGGCCGCCTTGCTGGTAGCGGGGCCCACTGTCGCACTGGAGTTGCCACTGCCGCCACCTGGGGACGACATCGTCGGTCAGGTGCATGTGATCAAGGCCAAGTACGAGGATACATTCGCCGATATCGGTACGGCCAATGATCTGGGCTATCTGGAGATGATCGCCGCCAACCCGGGCGTCGATCCCTGGCTGCCTGGCGCCGGCACCGAAATCATCTTGCCCACGCGCTACATCCTGCCACCGGGCCCTCGCGAAGGTATCGTCATCAACCTTGCCGAATACCGCTTGTATTATTACCCCAAGGGCGAGAATGTCGTGCACACCTTCCCGCTGGGGATCGGTCGCGAAGGCTGGGGCTCGCCAATTGCCAATACCAAGATCATCGCCAAGACGCCAAACCCTACTTGGACGCCGCCGGCGTCGATTCGGGCCGAACATGCGGCCGATGGCGACATCTTGCCTGCCGTGGTTCCGGCCGGCCCGGACAACCCGCTCGGGCCCTTCAAGTTCACCCTGGGCGTACCAGGTTATCTGATCCACGGCTCAAACAAGAAATTCGGGATTGGCATGCGTACCAGCCATGGCTGCTTCCGCATGCTCAACAACAATGTGCTGGAACTGTCGGGCATGGTGCCAGTGGGTACGCCGGTTCGCATCATCAACGAACCGTACAAGTTCGGGTTGAGCGGGGGCAAGGTATACCTCGAAGCCCATACGCCGCTGGATGATCAGGGCAATCCGTCGGTGGTCGACAAGCATACGGCGGTCATCAACGCGTTGCTCAAGCGCGAAGACCTGGCCAATAACCTGCGCATGAACTGGGACATGGTCCGCGATGTCGTGGCTGCTGAAGACGGTATGCCGGTGGAGATTGCCGTGCCCGTCGACAATCAGGGCGCCACACCCATGGTCTCGACGCTTCCAGAGGAGATGCAGTAACCCGCTGTGCGAAGGGCGTTGCCAAGGCGCACCAGGCGTCTTGGGCGGCGCATCGCGCCAACGTGCGATTTCGAAACCAAAAAAAAGCCGACCCCCAAGGGGGTCGGCTTGATAACAGCCCCGAAGGACTATTATTTGCGGCTGGCTTTGTCCAGCATGCGCAGTGCGCGCTCATTGGCTTCGTCAGCGGTCTGCTGAGCTTTCTGAGCGGCTGCCAGTGCGTCGTCAGCCTTGCGGTAGGCTTCATCGGCACGAGCTTGTGCGCGGGCTGCTGCGTCTTCGGTTGCAGTCAGGCGAGCTTCGGTTTCTTTGGAGACGCTGCTGCAACCGGTAGCCAGAACTGCGGCCAGAGCCAGAGCAGAGAATTTCAGAACGTTGTTCATCGTGTTCCCCTTCAAGGACTTTCTATTAATGAGCCATCTCTCAGAAAAGAGAAACTGGCCGGCGTACATAGTACCCATTACTTGTAGTAAGTAAACTGACTGAACGCAAGAACTGCAAAAAAAAACAGTGCGCAGTGTCTGCGCCCACACTGGCCAGTGGCTCCCAGCCCCGAGGCAGCGGTGCAACACGACACTAACGGCAACTTTCGTGTTGAACTAAGGGTGACTTCTACTGTCTTTGTGCGTCTTAGTCGTACATCATTTGTCGGCAAAGCTAACGTCACACTTAACAGCGTAAGCGGTTGGTAGCTTGCATTCATTCAAAGCGCTTCACTTGAGCAATCCACGGGTATGCGCCTAGTATGTGGGTTTACAGAAAGCCCGAACGAACGCAGACGTCCAGCGGTCCAACGCGCAATAGATGATGCATGTGCCAAGTGTGCCGGGTATTGACCATCGATCAGGCTAAGGGTCTGCCGGAAAGGCCCGCAAGGAGTAGTGATGAGCGAAGCGCTGACCATCCACCATGACCAGGCGGGTCATCAGTTCGAGACCAACGTGGACGGTCATCGTGCCTATCTCACCTACATGGACTTGGGTAAGCAGACGCTGGACATCTACCGCACGTTCGTACCCAACGCCTTGCGTGGACGTGGGATCGCCGCTGCCCTGACCGAGCGCGCGCTGCAGTATGCCGAGCAGATGGGCTACACGGTGATACCCTCGTGCTCGTACGTGGAACGTTACATGGAGCGTCAGCAGCGTCACGCCAGCAAGGTGTGACCACTGCTTCGGGCAACGGGGCCTGGATGGCCCCTTGAGGTCTCAGGCGCGATTGCGCTGAGGCAGTACGTCCTTCAACTTCGTGCGCATGCTGCGCAACGTCTTCTCAGTCGCTGACCAGTCGATGCAGGCGTCCGTCACGGAGACGCCATACTGCAACTGCGACAAGTCCTTGGGAATGGACTGGCAGCCCCAGTTCAGATGGCTCTCGACCATCAACCCGATAATCGATTGGTTGCCCTCCAGAATCTGGTTCGCCACGTTTTCCATCACCAGTGGTTGCAATGCCGGATCCTTGTTGGAGTTGGCATGGCTGCAGTCGACCATGATGTTGGCCTTGATCTTGGCCTTGGCCAGGTCCTGTTCGCACAGGGCGACACTGACCGAGTCGTAATTGGGTTTACCGTTGCCGCCGCGAAGCACGACATGCCCGTAGGGGTTGCCCTTGGTGGTCACGATGGAAACGCCACCTTCCTGGTTGATCCCAAGGAACCTGTGCGGCTTGGACACCGACTGCAGGGCGTTGATGGCGACGGTCAAGCCACCGTCGGTACCGTTCTTGAAGCCGACAGCCGACGACAGGCCCGAGGCCATTTCGCGGTGGGTCTGCGACTCGGTGGTACGTGCACCGATGGCTGACCAGCTGATCAGGTCCTGCAGGTACTGAGGGGAAATCGGGTCCAGTGCCTCAGTGGCTGTGGGCAGCCCCATTTCGGCGAGGTCCAGCAGCAGCTTGCGACCGATGTGCAAGCCATCCTGAATCTTGAAGGAGTCGTCCAGATAGGGGTCGTTGATCAGGCCTTTCCAGCCCACAGTGGTACGCGGCTTCTCGAAATACACACGCATGACCAGGTACAACGTGTCTGACACTTCTTCGGCCAGGGCCTTAAGGCGCTCTGCGTACTCATGCGCGGCCTTGATGTCGTGGATGGAGCAAGGGCCGACCACGACGAACAGGCGGTGATCCTTGCCATCGAGAATATTGCGCACCACGTCACGGCCAGCAGTCACGGTCTGCAGGGCCTGGGCGCTAAGGGGAATTTCCTTCTTGAGCTGGTCGGGGGTGATCAGCGTCTCGTTGGATGCAACGTTCAAGTCATCGATCGGTAAATCAGCCATCGTGTTACTCGTCAGGTCACGGGTGCCGGCCGCCAGCTATCCCCGTGCGGCCCAGCAGCAAGAATAATCGCAGCGGGGAGCCGAACCTTAGCGCGTTAGCGTTTGCGCCACAATGGGCATTGCCCCGCGCAGACGGGGTTTTTCCGGGTGGCGGGGTGGACAGCGAACATTGACCTGCGCGAAGGTGCTTGACCGGTGTGAAAACAGCCTGACATGAGAAGGAGAACCGCATGCGCGCGCGCAACCCCCGGATTGGCATCATCGGCAGTGGCGCCATAGGCGGCTTTTACGGGCTGTTGCTGGCAAAGGCCGGCTTCGATGTGCACTTTTTGCTCAGAAGCGAGTACGAAGCGGTCCGTCAGCATGGGCTGACCGTACACAGTGCTGTCCATGGGCAGCTGCATGGCAACGTGAATTGCTACGCCGACGCCGCGCAAATGCCGCCGTGCGATTGGCTATTGATAGGTGCCAAAGCCACTGGCAACCCTCAACTGGCACCGCTGATCGTGCAGGCCGCTGCACCGGATGCGAACGTGGTCCTGCTGCAGAACGGACTGGATGTCGAAGCGCAACTGCGCCCGTTGCTTCGTGCTGACATGCACTTGCTTGGCGGGTTGTGCTTCGTCTGCGCCGACCGCCAGGCGCCCGGCGTGATTCGCCATCAGGCGTTAGGCACCGTGAACCTGGGTTACCACAGCGGCCCCAGTAGCGATGGCGGGCGCCGCCTGGTGGAGCAGGGGGTTTCATTGTTCCAGGCTGCGGGGGTGAATGCCGTCGGCATGCCTGATCTGGCTGGCGCACGGTGGCAGAAGCTGGTCTGGAACGTCCCATTCAACGGCTTGTCAGTGCTGCTCGATGCCAGCACGGCCCAGCTGCTGGGCGACAGCCATGCTCGCACGCTGGTGCAGGCCTTGATGGAGGAGGTGATAGGGGGCGCCGCCACTTGTGGTCATGCCATGCCCGCAGGCTACGCCCAGCAGCTGCTGAGCATGACCGAGCGCATGCCGGATTACTGGCCCAGCATGTACCACGACCATGTTCACCATCGGCCGCTCGAAATAGAAGCCATCTATGCAGCACCTCTGGCCCGCGTCCAGGCGGCAGGTTGCCATTTGCCCCGCATGGAGATGTTGTACCAGTCGCTGACGTACCTCGGTAAACGCAGTGAAGGGACCATGCGCTAGGCGCAGTCATGCATCAGCCTGGGCAAGCGAGGCGCTGATGCGCTGCTAAGCTCAAGCTTGCCCTGCCGCCATGGCAGTCGAGGAGGTCGAATGATCCGCTCTCTGCTGTACGCCACAGACCTCGGCGTCTATGCGCCATTCGTGATGCAGCATGCGCTTGCGTTGGCGCGCACATTCGGTGCCGAGTTGTACGTGATTCATGCGGTCGAACCGATGGGCCAGTTTGCTGAATCCCTCCTGCAAAGTTACCTGGATGAACACACCCTTGATCAGCTGCACAGCCAGGGCGTAGGCACGGTAATGGCCAACATCGAGCAGCGTGTACTGGAAAATTTTCGAGAAGAGCTGGGGGAGCAAGCCGATCTGGCAGTGCTCAAGGCGGTACGCGTACGCCAGGGCGACCCTGCGCAAGTGATCCTGGATCAGGCGCAGCGTCTGAGCGTCGACTTGCTTGTCTTCGGCAGCCACAGCGCCGGGGCCGGCGTGGACGTGCCCTTGGGTAGGACCGCGGTCAGACTGCTACAGCTTTCGCCGGTGCCGGTCTACATGGTCCCTTTGGCACAGCATTTAGGTCGTAGGAAGGCCTGAATTACGCTGTAGGCATATTCCAAGCTGTGTAACAAAATAGTTCTAGATTTATTGCGATTACCACTAATATAGTTATATATCGTCGCTGCCCGCTGCCGCTGACCCATGCTGAACTGAGGGAAACCTATGAAGCTTCAACAACTGCGCTACATCTGGGAAGTAGCGCACCATGACCTCAACGTCTCCGCGACAGCGCAAAGCCTGTATACCTCGCAGCCGGGGATCAGCAAGCAGATTCGCCTGCTCGAAGACGAACTGGGCGTCGAGGTATTTGCTCGCAGCGGCAAGCATCTGACGCGTGTCACCCCGGCTGGAGAGCGCATCATCAACACCGCTGGCGAGATCCTGCGCAAGGTCGAAAGTATCAAGCAGATCGCCCAGGAGTTTTCCAACGAGAAGAAGGGCACGCTCTCCATCGCCACTACTCATACCCAGGCTCGCTACGCCTTGCCTCCGGTGATCAGTGGCTTCATCAAGCAGTACCCGGAAGTGTCCCTGCACATGCATCAGGGCTCCCCGATGCAGATCGCCGAGATGGCCGCCGACGGTACGGTGGATTTCGCCATCGCCACAGAAGCGCTCGAGCTGTTCGGCGACCTGATCATGATGCCGTGCTACAAGTGGAACCGTTGCGTGGTAGTTCCGCAGGGCCACCCATTGGCGAAGCTGCCCAAGCTGACCCTTGAAGCGGTGGCCGAGTACCCCATCGTTACCTATGTGTTCGGCTTTACCGGGCGCTCCAAGCTGGATGAAGCCTTCAGCAACCGTGGCTTGACGCCCAAGGTGGTGTTCACGGCGGCGGACGCGGACGTGATCAAGACGTATGTCCGTCTCGGTCTGGGCGTGGGTATCGTTGCGGGCATGGCGGTCGACGCCAAGCTGGACGGTGATCTGGTGGCCCTGGACGCCAGCGAACTGTTCGAGGCCAGTATCACCAAGATCGGCTTCCGGCGTGGCACGTTCCTGCGTGGGTTCATGTGCGACTTCATCGAGAAGTTTGCGCCGCACCTGACCCGTGAAGTGATGGCCAAGGCCATTCAGTGTCACAACAAGCAGGAGCTTGAGGCCCTGTTCGAAGGTGTCGAGCTACCGGTGCACTGATGCTTGGATGCCAGGGCCGTCAAGCGGCCCTTTTTACTGATGCCGCCCGCGTTTCAAGCCTTGGTAATCAGATTGCCGGCGTGCAAGCCGCATTCCTTCTGGGTCGATTCCTCCCACCACCAGCGACCTTCGCGCTCGTGCTGATTGGGTAGCACAGGGCGCGTGCAGGGCTCGCAGCCGATGCTGATGAAACCGCGCTCATGCAGGCTGTTGTAAGGCAGCTCAAGCATGCGGATATAGCCCCATACTTCTTCGCTGGTCATCTGCGCGAGGGGGTTGAACTTGTAGAGCGTGCGCTCCGGGGTGGAGAAGCCTGTGTCGACCTCAAGGGCTACCACCTGGCTGCGCGTCCCTGGGCTCTGGTCACGGCGCTGCCCCGTCGCCCAGGCGCTGACGGTCGCAAGCTTGCGGCGCAGGGGCTCGATCTTGCGTATGCCGCAGCACTCGCCGTGACCGTCACGGTAGAAGCTGAACAGGCCTTTGTCTTTGACGAAAGGGTCGAGCTTGCTGCGGTCGGGGCTCAGGATTTCGATGGGCAAGTTGTAATGCTCGCGCACCTGCTCGATGAAGCGATAGGTCTCTGGATGCAACCGTCCGGTGTCGAGGCTGAAGACCTTGACCTGCTTGTTCAGCTTCCAGGCCATGTCCACCAGCACCACATCTTCGGCACCACTGAAGGAGATCCACAGGTCGTCGCCGAAATGCTCAAAGGCGAGCTTTAGAATGTCCTGTGGGGATTTGTCCGCATAAGCCGCTGCCAGGGCAGCGACGTCGAAAGGTTGGCTCATCAGGCGGTTTCCATCTTGGCTGTGGCGCTGGGCGCTCGTAGTGAGGCAATGGTAACAAAAAACCTACCCTGGTTGCGGGCGCGCCGAGGTGCGTCCAGCGGTTGACGGGGTAAAACCGCCTTAGATCGCCTGCAAGGTCTGCATCAGCACCCGCACCTTGGCAATCGACTCCTCGTACTCGGCCTGCCATTCAGAGTCGGCCACCACGGCGCCACCGCCCCAGCAACTGACCTGGCCGTCCTTGATCAACAGGCTGCGGATGGCGATAGAACTGTCCATCTCGCCGCGGACATCGACATACAGCAGCGATCCGCAGTAGAGCGCTCTGCGAGTGGGTTCAAGCTCATCGATGATTTGCATGGCGCGGATCTTGGGCGCGCCGGTGATCGAGCCACCAGGGAAGCTGTCGCCGATCAGGTCCAGTGCGTCCTTGTCAGCCGCCAGCGTCCCCGTCACGCTGCTGACCAGGTGGTGCACATTGGGGTAGGTTTCCAGGCTGAACAACTCAGGCACTTTGACAGAGCCAATCTCGCACGTACGGCCCAGGTCATTGCGCAACAAGTCCACGATCATCAGGTTTTCCGACCGGTCCTTGGGGCTTTGCCGTAGCTGCTCGGCATTGCGCGCGTCCTCGGCAGCATCCAGGCCCCGCGCACGGGTGCCCTTGATCGGACGGGTTTCCACATGCCCCTTGCTGACGCGGATGAAACGCTCAGGCGAGAAGCTCAACAAGGCGCTGCCATCTGCCAATTGCTGGAACCCGGAAAACGGTGTTGGGCACGCCTGGCGAAGCGCTTGATAAGCTCGCCAGGGATCGCCTTGGCAAGCAGCGCGAAACCGTTGGGTCAGGTTGATCTGGTAGCAGTCACCTGCCTGGATGTAGCGTTGAACCTGCTCGAAGGCTGCATGGTACTGCTCGGGCGCAAGGTCCCCGGTCATCGGCGCGAGCAGCTTGAAAGCCCCATTGGCCGTAGGCTCGCATTCCTCGAACAGGTGCACCAGTCGCTCACGCTCTTCACTGCCCAGGCTTGGATGGAACACCAGTTGGCTAGTACGGGTCGCGTGATCGGTCGCCAGCGCCCACGCGTACACGCCCAGTTGGGCATCCGGCAGGCCGAGGTCGTCCACCGCTTGGGTCGGCAGGTGTTCAAGCCGACGACCAAAATCGTAGCTCAGGTAACCGATCAACCCACCGGCAAACGGCAGCTCGCTCTCTGGTGGCAGCTGTGCAGGTCCCAAGGCAGCCAGCGCATCGCGCAACCGTTGCAGGAAGGCGCGCCCCGTTTCGTCCGCCAGCACCTGCAGGTGCTGCACGGGCCACGCGCTTATCAGGTCGAAGCGGCCGCGCTCTGCGCCGGGGCGAGCGCTGTCGAGCAAAATGGCACCCGGCGCGTCACGCAGGCAGGAAAAGTAGGCAGCCGGGTCGGGCTGGTAGGGCAGGGCGTACAACATACAGGTCGGCATCAGTAGGGACGGCGATGTAAAAGCGAGGACGGCGATTGTAGTCCGGCGCAGGCATTGCGCCTAGCGTCAGGGCGACATTCGCCATCTTCATCTTGCCGGGGCTGGTGGTCAGCCCCCTTCTCAGTGGCCGGGCCTGTGGCCGAATAGCCCTTGGGCCACGCGCACGCGTTGCTCGGCGTCTTCGGTCACACCCTCTTTGGCCAGTGCCTCAAGGTGCGCCTCGATCGCATGGGTGCGTTGCGTCAGGCCGCAATCGTTGGCGATCTGGATGTTCAGCCCTGGACGCGCGTTGAGCTCGAGGATCAGTGGGCCTTTCTCCTGATCCAGCACCATGTCCACGCCAATGTAGCCCAGGCCGCACAGCTCATAGCAGCCGGCTGCCAGCTTCATGAACCCGTCCCAGGTCGGCAGCTGCACGCCGTCCACTGCGTTGGTGGTATCGGGGTGCTTGCTGATGATGTTGTTCAGCCAGGTACCTCGCAGCGTCACACCCGTGGCCAGGTCCACGCCTACGCCGATGGCGCCTTGGTGCAGGTTGGCCTTGCCGCCGGACTGGCGCGTGGGCAAGCGCAGCATGGCCATGACCGGGTAGCCCATCAGGACGATGATGCGGATGTCCGGCACGCCTTCATAGCTGATGCTCTTGAAGATCTGGTCCGGGGTGACCCTGTACTCGATCAGGGCGCGGTCGCGATGGCCGCCGAGCGAGTAAAGCCCGGTGAGGATGCTGGAAATCTGGTGCTCGATTTCTTCATGGCTGATGATCTTGCCGGACACCGTCCGATAGCGGTCTTCGAAACGGTCGGCGATGACCATGATGCCATCACCCCCGGCACCCTGAGCTGGCTTGATCACGAAGTCGCTGCGCCCGCCGATGATCTCGTCGAGCTTCTCGATCTGCTTTTCAGTCTCGATGACACCGTACATTTCCGGCACGTGGATGCCGGCTGCCAGCGCGCGCTCTTTGGTGATGATCTTGTCGTCGACGATCGGGTACAGGTGGCGCTTGTTGTACTTGAGTACATAGTCTGCATTGCGCCGATTGATACCCATGATGCCCCGGGCCTCCAGGGCTTTCCACGTCTTGATCAGGCCGAACATCAGGCGTCCGCCTTCTTCAGGAATGCCTTGAAGCGGACCAGCTCGGTCAGGCGGTAGCCGCGGTAGCGACCCATTGCCAGCATGAAGCCCACCAGGATCAACAGTACGGCCGGGAAGGTGAACACGAAGTAGACCAGCTCCGGCACCATCATCAGCAAGTGAGCCAGAGACGCGGCGAACAAGGTGCCGATGGCCACTTTCATGGCATGACCGCCGCCGCGTTCTTCCCAGGTGATCGACAGGCGTTCGATGGTCATGGTCAGGATCACCATCGGGAACAGCGCAACCGACAAGCCGCGCTCAAGGCCCAGTTTGTGGCTGAACAGGCTGATGGCGGCGATCAACACCACGACGAATGTCAGCACCACCGAAAGGCGGGGCAGCATCTGCAGCTTCAGGTGTTCGAGGTAGGAGCGCAGCGATAGCCCAAGCGCGGTGATGACGGTGAACAGCACGATCCCGAAGCCCAGCTGTGTTTCGCGGAAGGCCAGGGCGATCAGGACCGGTGTGAAAGTGCCCAGGGTCTGGATGCCGATCAGGTTGCGCAGCACCAGAATCACCAGCACGCCGATGGGGATCATGACCATGATCATGAAGGTCTGCTGGGTCTGCAGTGGCAGCCCGTACAGGGAGTATTCGAGGAAGTCGGCGTCGGTGTTCTCGTCCGTCAGCTTGGCCAGGCGGATGGCGTTCATCTCGCTGTTGTTCATGCTGAAGGTTACGTTGGCCCGCTTGCCGCCATCGACCGTGATCAGGTTGTCATCCCCGGTCCACCACAGCAGCCGATCGTTGGGCAGGCCTTGCTCACCGGTTTCGGGGTTGAAATACAGCCAGTCATTGCCGTTGAAGCTGCGCAACCACAGTTCCGGGGTTTGCGGGGTGTCGGCCACCAGGCGGATCGTGTGCACCTTCTCCATCGGCACGTGAGCGATGGACAGCAGCAGGTCAATGACCTGCGCTTTCTTCATCGGCGAGGTATCGCCTGCCAGCAGCAGCTTGACGTTGTCGTCGTTGAGGTTGTTGACGCGCTTGATGGTTTCGCTGACGAACGTCTCGACATCAGCCGAATGCTGACGAATCGGTGCCATCAAAGCTTCGGCGGCGATTTTCTCAGGGCCTTCTACTGCAAGGCTGTCGCGGAAAGTCGGGCCCTTGACCTTGGCTTTCTCAGTGCTGTAGCGCTTGGTCAGCACCAGCCGGTAGTACAGGGTCTGATTGCCGCTGGCGCGCCGAGCGGACCAGGTGACCTTGCGGTTGCCATCGGCGCGGTTGACGCTCACACCATAGTTGTTGGAGATGAAGCTTTCGTTGAGGCTCACATAATCCCGATTCAGGGGCGGCACGAACATCTGGACCTTTACCGGGTCCTTGGTGCTGGCCACAAATTCGATCTTGGCATCGATGTTCCACAGATCGTCCGTTTCATCCTCGGTCACCGGGATGCCAAGTACGAAGATCTGATAAGCCGTGACCGCTACGCCCAGCAGCACCAGGACGGTGATCAGGACTTTCAGATGGAGGGTAAGAGAGCGCATCGGAATTACTCTGCTTTGGGAGCGTCGGTGGCACAGGCAGGTTTGCCGGCCGCATATTTAAGGCTTGGGTCGACCAGGGCGTCGAAATGCTTCAAGGCCTCCGAGCCGATCAACAATGGGAACTGGAAAGCGCTGCGATCGGTGAGGTTGACTTCGATGGTGCGCGTGGCCTGGCCCATGCAGATGTCCAGCTCGATGACGGGGCGCGCGGTGTAGGCCTTGCCCGATTCGGCGTCGTAGTCGCCAGCCCTGCGCTTGATCTTGCTAACGCGCGCCAGCGGGCGTTCGATGGGATGGGAATGGGCAGCGTCAATGGCCAGATAGAAACGCACCCAGCTTTCACCATTGCGCTTGAAACGCTTGATGTCGCGGGCGCTGAGCGAGGCAGTCTTGGCCCCGGTGTCGAGCTTGGCCGCCACTTCGAGGTCGAGGTCGCCAAGGCGAGCATATTCGTTCAGACCGTACACGGTCTTGCCGGCTGCCTGGCTCAGGGCCGGCAACAGGAGGAGGCTAATCAGCAAAGCAAAGGGTGTCAGTTTCATAGTCCTGGCGCGGTATTGTGCAAGGTTCGGGGTAAGGCGACTGGCAACGGCTGCACAAGCTTCCTCGTTGATCTGCCGGCACCATGCTGGCGGGGCAGACGGGCTATCCATACTCCATCGAAGGCGCGGCATTCTATCACGCCGACGTATTGACGCCAGCGGTGCGCGATCTGACACCCTGATCGGAAGCTAGTTTCTTGGAATGGTTATTGTCGACAATCATGGATAATGTTTTGACCAGTGCATGTGGTTCAGCTAGATTGATGGCAATTATTTAGGCATGGTGTCAACAATATGCAGGTGCTTTCACCCAATGACGCTGCTGGCAACGAGGAATCGGAAACCCTGTCCGAGCATGTGTTCAGGCGGATTCAAGCGGCCATTGTGCGGGGGGACATAGCCCCAGGGAGCAAGATTTCCGAGCCGGAGCTTGCCCGCACCTATGGCATCAGCCGAGGCCCGCTGCGTGAAGCCATTCACCGCCTCGAGGGCCAGCGCCTGCTGGTTCGTGTGCCCCATGTGGGCGCACGTGTGGTTTCACTGAGCCACGCCGAACTCATCGAACTCTATGAAATCCGCGAGTCGCTCGAAGGCATGGCCTGCCGCCTGGCGGCCGAGCGCATGGGCAGGGCCGAGATCGACGAGCTGCGCCAGGTGCTGGAAACCCATGAGCGCGATGCTGCCTTTCAGGCGGGCGTAGGCTATTACCAGCAGGAGGGTGACTACGATTTTCACTATCGCATCATCCAGGGCAGTGGCAACCAGACCTTGGTCAAGATGCTCTGCGGTGAGCTGTACCAACTGGTGCGCATGTACCGTATCCAGTTCTCGGCCACACCCAATCGGCCACGCCAAGCTTTCGCCGAGCACCACCGCATCCTGGACGCGATCGCCGAGGGTGACGGCGAGTTGGCCGAGCTGTTGATGCGCCGTCACATCGCTGCGTCCAAACGCAACATCGAGCGCCATTACCAAGGCGACCACACCCCCAGCACACGAGGTGAAAAATGACCGTCAAGAGCACCCCAGGCCAGCGTTTTCGCGATGCAGTGGCCGCCGAGCGCCCGCTGCAAGTCGTTGGCGCCATCAATGCCAACCACGCCTTGCTGGCCAAGCGTGCCGGCTTCAAGGCCATTTACCTGTCCGGCGGCGGTGTGGCGGCAGGCTCGCTGGGCTTGCCTGACCTGGGCATCAGTGGCCTGGACGACGTGCTGACCGACGTCAGGCGCATCACCGATGTGTGCGACCTGCCATTGCTGGTGGACGTGGACACCGGTTTCGGCGCCTCGGCCTTCAACGTTGCGCGTACCGTGCGCGCCATGAGCAAGTTTGGCGCCGCGGCCATTCACATCGAGGATCAGGTAGGCGCCAAACGTTGTGGCCACCGTCCGAACAAGGAAATCGTCACCCAGCAGGAGATGGTCGATCGTATCAAGGCGGCGGTCGATGCCCGCACCGATGACAGCTTCGTGATCATGGCCCGTACCGATGCGTTGGCGGTCGAGGGGCTCAATGCGGCGCTGGATCGGGCGGCCGCCTGTGTCGAGGCCGGTGCGGACATGATTTTCCCCGAAGCCATCACCGAACTTGCGATGTACAAGACCTTCGCCGACCGGGTCAAGGCTCCCATCCTGGCCAACATCACCGAGTTCGGTGCCACCCCTTTGTACACCACCGAAGAACTGGGCTCGGTCGATGTGTCGCTGGTGCTGTATCCACTGTCGGCGTTCCGTGCCATGAACAAGGCTGCCGAAAACGTCTACGCGGCCCTGCGCCGCGACGGTACGCAGAAGAACGTCATCGATACCATGCAGACACGCATGGAGCTTTACGAGGCCATTGGGTACCACGCTTTCGAGCAGCATCTCGATGCATTGTTTGCACAGAAAAAAGGCTGACCTGCCAGCTGAGCGCGCTGCAGCGCCCAGGTTCAGGGGTAAGTAAGGGTTAGCCAGCCAGCATTCCATAACAAGTTCAAGAAAGGAGAAGCACCATGGCCGAAGCAAAAGTACTCAGCGGCGCAGGCCTGCGCGGTCAGGTTGCCGGGCAGACGGCCCTGTCGACGGTCGGTCAGGCCGGCGCTGGGCTGACCTATCGGGGCTATGATGTCCGTGACCTGGCCGCCCATGCCGAATTCGAGGAGGTGGCTTACCTGTTGTTGTATGGCGAGCTGCCCTGCCAAGCCGAGCTTGCCGACTACAAGCACAAGCTCAAAGGCCTGCGCGATCTGCCGCAGGCGTTGAAAGAAGTACTGGAGCGCATCCCGCGCGACGCTCACCCGATGGACGTGATGCGCACGGGCTGCTCCGTGCTCGGAACCCTCGAGCCCGAGCTCACCTTCGATGCCCAGCGCGACAAGACCGACCGGCTCCTGGCCGTCTTCCCGGCGATCATGTGTTACTGGTACCGCTTCAGCCATCACGGCGTGCGCATCGACTGCGTCAGCGACCAAGACACCTTGGGCGGCCACTTCCTGCAGTTGCTCCATGGCAAGCCGCCCAGCGAGCTGCATGTGAAGGTGATGAACGTATCGCTCATTCTCTACGCCGAGCACGAGTTCAATGCCTCCACTTTCACCGCCCGGGTGTGTGCCTCGACCCTCTCGGACCTGTACTCCTGCGTCACCGCCGCCATCGGCTCGCTGCGCGGCCCGCTGCACGGCGGTGCCAACGAGGCGGCCATGGAGCTGATCGAGCGCTTCCAGAGCCCGCAGCAAGCGTCGACCGAGTTGCTGCACATGCTCGAGCGCAAGGACAAGATCATGGGGTTTGGCCATGCCATCTACAAAGAGTCCGACCCGCGTAACGAGGTGATCAAAGGCTGGTCCAAGCGCCTTGCCGATGAAGTGGGCGACACGGTGCTGTACCCGGTGTCCGAAGCCATCGACAAGACCATGTGGGAGCAGAAGCGCTTGTTCCCCAACGCCGACTTCTACCATGCCTCGGCGTATCACTTCATGGGCATACCGACCAAGCTGTTCACCCCTATTTTCGTCTGCTCGCGGCTTACCGGCTGGGCAGCGCATGTGTTCGAGCAACGTGAGAACAATCGCATCATCCGTCCGAGCGCCGAATACACCGGCGTCGAACAGCGTCAGTTCGTGCCGATCGAGCAGCGCTGATGGGCGCCCACCCCGCGCAGGTCTTGTTGGCCTCGCGGGGTGGCCCAGCATGTCTGCCCGCACGCGCACCCTTGAACGCCATCCGTGACCGAGCCTGATAACGATATGAATACTGCCTACCGCAAAGCCTTGCCAGGCACCGACCTGGATTATTTCGATGCCCGCGCTGCCGTCGAGGCCATCAAACCCGGCGCCTATCAGGGCTTGCCCTATACCTCGCGCGTGCTGGCCGAGAACCTGGTACGCCGCTGCAGCCCCGGTACGCTCCAGGCGTCGTTGGCCCAGCTGATAGAGCGCAAGCGCGACCTGGATTTCCCTTGGTATCCGGCCCGGGTCGTCTGCCATGACATCCTGGGTCAGACCGCGCTGGTCGACCTGGCCGGCTTGCGCGATGCCATCGCCGACAAGGGCGGTGACCCTGCCCAGGTCAACCCGGTGGTGCCCGTACAGCTGATCGTCGATCACTCACTGGCCGTCGAGTGTGGCGGCTATGATCCCCAGGCGTTCGAACGCAACAGGGCCATCGAGGATCGCCGCAACGAAGACCGCTTCCATTTCATCAACTGGACCAAGAAAGCGTTCAAGAACGTCGATGTCATCCCGCCTGGCAACGGCATCATGCACCAGATCAACCTGGAGAAGATGTCGCCCGTGGTACACAACGATCACGGCGTGGCCTACCCGGACACCTGTGTCGGCACCGACAGCCACACCCCTCATGTGGACGCATTGGGCGTGATTGCCATCGGCGTGGGAGGGCTTGAGGCCGAGAACGTCATGCTCGGGCGCGCCTCCTGGATGCGTCTGCCGGAAATCATCGGCGTCCAGCTCACCGGCAAGCTGGCGCCCAACCTGACGGCAACCGACTTGGTATTGGCCCTGACCGAATTTCTGCGCAAGCAGAAGGTGGTCGGCGCCTACCTCGAATTCCATGGAGAAGGCGCCCGTGCTCTGACGCTCGGCGATCGCGCCACCATCTCCAACATGGCTCCAGAATATGGCGCCACGGCGGCCATGTTCGCCATCGATCAACAGACCATCGACTACCTGCGCCTGACGGGCCGCGAGGAACAGCAGGTCGCACTGGTAGAGACCTACGCCAAGGCCACGGGTCTATGGGCCGACAGCTTTGCCGACGCAGTCTACGAACGCACACTGGACTTCGATCTCTCCAGCGTAGTGCGCACCATGGCGGGCCCCTCAAACCCCCATGCCCGGGTGGCCACCAGCGAGCTGGCCGTCAAGGGGATTGCGGGTGCCTGGGAGCAGGTACCCGGGCAGATGCCGGACGGGGCGGTGATCATTGCAGCCATCACCAGCTGCACCAACACCAGCAACCCGCGCAACGTGATTGCCGCCGGGTTGCTGGCACGCAATGCCAACAGGCTGGGGCTGGCGCGCAAGCCTTGGGTCAAGTCATCGCTTGCTCCTGGATCCAGGGCTGTACAGCTGTACTTGGAAGAGGCGGGCCTGGAGGCGGAGCTCGAAGCGTTGGGCTTCGGCATCGTCGCTTTTGCTTGCACCACCTGCAATGGCATGTCCGGCGCCCTCGACCCGACCATCCAGCAGGAAATCATCGACCGGGACCTGTACACCACCGCGGTGCTGTCTGGTAACCGAAACTTCGATGGCCGTATTCACCCGTATGCCAAACAGGCATTTCTGGCGTCCCCACCCTTGGTCGTGGCCTACGCCATCGCGGGTACGATCCGTTTCGATATCGAGAAGGATGTGCTGGGTGTGGCATCGGATGGGCGGGAAATCCGCCTCAAGGATATCTGGCCCAGCGATGACGAAATCGATGCGATGGTTCGCGCTGCGGTCAAGCCCGAACAGTTCCGCAAGGTCTACATTCCCATGTTCGCCGTGGAGCAGGACCACGGGCCCAAGGTCGCGCCGCTGTACGACTGGCGTCCCATGAGCACCTACATCCGTCGCCCACCCTACTGGGAAGGCGCATTGGCTGGGGTGCGCACCTTGCGTGGCATGCGCCCACTGGCGTTACTGCCGGACAACATCACCACCGATCACCTGTCGCCCTCCAATGCCATCATGCTCGACAGCGCGGCGGGAGAGTACCTGGCCAAAATGGGCTTGCCTGAAGAAGACTTCAATTCCTATGCCACCCACCGTGGAGATCACCTCACGGCTCAGCGCGCCACCTTCGCCAACCCCAAGCTGTTCAACGAGATGGTGCGCAACGAAGATGGCAGTGTAAGGCAGGGCTCGCTGGCACGCCTTGAGCCCGAAGGCCGAGTCATGCGCATGTGGGAAGCGATCGAGACCTACATGCAGCGCAAGCAGCCGCTGATCATCGTGGCCGGTGCCGATTATGGCCAGGGCTCTTCACGCGACTGGGCTGCCAAAGGGGTTCGTCTGGCAGGCGTGGAGGCCATCGTCGCCGAGGGGTTTGAGCGCATCCACCGCACGAACCTGGTGGGTATGGGCGTCTTGCCCCTCGAATTCATGCCAGGTACAGACCGTAAGGTACTGGGCCTGGATGGCAGCGAAACCTATGACGTGATCGGCACCCGTACACCGCGCGCCACCCTGACCCTGGTGGTTACCCGTCGCAACGGAGAGCGTTTTGACGTACCGGTGACCTGTCGCCTGGATACGGCCGAAGAGGTGTCGATCTACGAAGCGGGCGGTGTGTTGCAACGTTTTGCCCAGGACTTCCTCGAAGCGACCGTTTAACGCGACGTGGCCGCATTGCGGCCCTAGGCGCCCGCCCTGGTTCGGGCCCATCCAAGAGGCTTCAATTAATGGCACATGCACCTCAAATCAAGATTCCGGCCACTTACATCCGTGGCGGCACCAGCAAAGGCGTGTTCTTCCGTTTGCAAGATCTGCCGGAACAAGCGCAAACGCCAGGTCCGGCACGCGATGCCTTGCTGCTGCGGGTAATCGGCAGCCCCGACCCCTATGGCAAGCAGATCGACGGCATGGGCGGGGCAACGTCCAGCACCAGCAAGGTCGTGATCCTGTCCGCCAGCGAGCGGCCTGATCATGATGTGGACTACCTGTTCGGCCAGGTTAGTATCGACAAGCCTTTCGTGGACTGGAGTGGCAATTGCGGCAACCTTTCCGCGGCAGTAGGTGCGTTCGCCATCGGCAGTGGCCTGGTAGACCCCGCGCAGTTAGCCGGCACCGGTGTTGCCACGGTGCGTATCTGGCAGGCCAACATCGGCAAGACCATCGTTGCTCATGTGCCGATGGACAACGGTCAGGTGCAGGAGACCGGCGACTTCGAGCTTGATGGCGTGACGTTCCCGGCCGCCGAAGTGCAGTTGGAGTTTCTTGATCCGGCTGCCGACGACGATGGGGAAGGCGGGGCGATGTTCCCTACCGGTAACCTGGTGGACGATCTGGAGGTGCCAGGGGTTGGCACCTTCAAGGCTACGTTGATCAATGCCGGTATCCCAACGGTGTTTCTCAATGCAGCCGACCTCGGCTACAGCGGTATGGAATTGCAGGATGCCATCAATGGAGATCCGGCTGCCCTGGAGCGGTTCGAGACGATACGGGCCCATGGTGCGCTGCGCATGGGGCTGATCGAGCATCTAGAGCAGGCTGCCGCCCGGCAGCATACCCCCAAGGTGGCATTCTTGGCGCCGGCACATGCCTATCTCGCCTCAAGTGGCAAGCAGGTCAGGGCGGAAGATATCGACTTGCTGGTGCGCGCCATGTCCATGGGCAAGCTGCATCACGCGATGATGGGCACTGCTGCCGTCGCGATCGGCACGGCGGCGGCCATCCCGGGGACACTGGTAAACCTGGCTGCAGGCGGCGGTGAGCGCAGTGCAGTACGCTTCGGGCATCCATCGGGCACCCTGCGGGTTGGTGCAGAAGCACGCCTGATCAATGGGCAGTGGTCGGTGACCAAGGCCATCATGAGTCGTAGCGCTCGCGTGTTAATGGAAGGCTGGGTGCGCGTTCCTGGTGATAGCTTCTGACAGGCGTGCTCGCCGCCGCCTGGTCACGTTCACGAAGGCGTCTGCAGGTCTTTAGCAGGTGCCCGACCGTTTGAAATGGCAAAAAAAAGCCCCGGCATCACTGCCGGGGCTTTTTTCATGCAGCCAGTCGATGGCTGCCTGGCTTACGCCTGGACCACTGGGATCTTGGCGTTGGCGGCCGCTTCGCGGAACTCGGCGATCTGGTCGAAGCTCAGGTAGCGGTAGACGTCGGCAGACATGCTGTCGATGTCCTTGGCGTACTGCATGTACTCTTCGACGGTCGGCAGCTTGCCGATGATCGAAGCCACCGCAGCCAGCTCGGCCGATGCCAGGTACACGTTGGTGGCGTCGCCCAGGCGGTTCGGGAAGTTACGGGTCGAGGTCGACACCACGGTCGAACCGGTCTGGACTCGCGCCTGGTTACCCATGCACAGGGAGCAGCCCGGCATTTCCATCCGCGCACCGGCTTTGCCGTAAATACCGTAGTAGCCTTCTTCGGTCAGCTGGTGTGCATCCATCTTGGTCGGCGGGGCCAGCCACAGACGGGTCGGAATACCGCCCTTGACCTTTTCCAGCAGCTTGCCAGCGGCGCGGAAGTGGCCAATGTTGGTCATGCACGAGCCGATGAAGACTTCGTCGATCTTCTCACCCTGTACCGAGGACAGCAGGCGAGCATCGTCCGGGTCGTTCGGGGCGCAGAGCACAGGCTCCTTGACGTCGGCCAGGTCGATTTCGATGATTTCGGCGTATTCGGCATCGGCGTCGGCCGACAGCAGTTCAGGGTTGGCCAGCCAGGCTTCCATGGCCTGGGCGCGACGCTCCAGGGTGCGTGCATCGCCGTAGCCTTCGCCGATCATCCAGCGCAGCAGGGTGATGTTGGACTTCAGGTACTCGGCAATGGCTTTTTCCGGCAGCTTGATGGTGCAACCGGCAGCCGAACGTTCAGCCGAAGCGTCCGAGAGCTCGAAGGCCTGCTCGACGGTCAGTTCGTCCAGGCCTTCGATTTCAAGGATGCGACCGGAGAAGGCGTTTTTCTTGCCCTTCTTCTCGACGGTCAGCAGGCCTTGCTGGATGGCGTAGTAAGGGATGGCGTGCACCAGGTCACGCAGGGTGATGCCAGGTTGCAGCTTGCCTTTGAAGCGCACCAGGATCGACTCTGGCATGTCCAGCGGCATGACGCCGGTGGCGGCAGCGAAGGCTACCAGGCCGGAGCCTGCAGGGAAGGAGATGCCGATCGGGAAGCGGGTGTGCGAGTCGCCACCGGTACCCACGGTATCGGGCATCAGCATGCGGTTCAGCCAGCTGTGGATGATGCCGTCCCCTGGGCGCAACGACACGCCGCCACGGGTGCGGATGAAGTCTGGCAGGGTATGGTGGGTGGTGACGTCGATTGGCTTCGGATAGGCCGCAGTGTGGCAGAACGACTGCATCACCAGGTCGGCGGAGAAGCCCAGGCAAGCCAGATCCTTGAGTTCGTCACGGGTCATGGGGCCAGTGGTGTCCTGGGAACCCACGGTGGTCATCTTCGGCTCGCAGTAGGCGCCTGGGCGAACGCCCTGGCCTTCCGGCAGGCCACACGCACGGCCGACCATCTTCTGCGCCAGAGTGAAGCCCTTGCCGGTATCGGCAGGCTGCTCTTGTTTCTTGAACAGGTCCGATGGGCCCTGGCCAAGCTCGGCACGGGCTTTTTCGGTCAGGCCGCGGCCGACGATCAGAGGGATACGGCCACCGGCACGCACTTCGTCGAGCAGCACTTCGGTCTTGAGCGCGAACGTGGTTACCAGCTCATCGCTTTCGTGACGGCGTACTTCACCTTTGAACGGGTAGACGTCGATCACGTCGCCCATGGCCAGGTCGGTGCAGTCGAACTCGATCGGCAGGGCGCCGGCGTCTTCCATGGTGTTGTAGAAGATCGGGGCGATCTTGGTGCCGAAGCAGAAACCGCCAGCACGCTTGTTTGGCACGTACGGGATATCGTCACCGAAGAACCACAGCACCGAGTTGGTGGCGGATTTGCGCGAAGAACCGGTACCCACCACGTCACCCACGTAGGCGACCGGGTAGCCCTTGGCCCTGACTGCTTCGATCTGAGCCAGCGGGCCCACCGAGCCTGGTTGCTGAGGCTCGATGCCGTCGCGGGCCATTTTCAGCATGGCCAGGGCGTGCAGCGGGATGTCAGGGCGCGACCAGGCATCTGGGGCAGGGGACAGGTCGTCGGTGTTGGTTTCGCCAGGCACCTTGAACACGGTCAGGGTGTATTTCTCGGCGATGGCCGGGCGCGAGGTGAACCACTCGCCGGCGGCCCAGGATTCCAGCACGGCCTTGGCATGAGCATTGCCGGCCTTGGCTTTTTCAGCCACGTCATGGAAGGCATCGAACATCAGCAGGGTGTGCTTGAGCTGCTCGGCCGCGACGGCGCCCAGCTCGGCGTCATCCAGCAGCACAACCAGCGTCTCGATGTTGTAGCCGCCCTGCATGGTGCCCAGCAGTTCGGTGGCGTGCTTGCGATCGATCAGCGGCGAAGTGGCTTCGCCCTTGGCGAGAGCCGAAAGGAAAGCAGCCTTGACATAGGCCGCCTCATCGACGCCAGGCGGTACGCGGTTGGTGAGCAGGTCTACGAGGAAGGCTTCTTCGCCGGCCGGCGGGTTTTTCAGCAACTCGACCAGGCCTGCAGTTTGTTCGGCGTTCAGCGGCTGGGGCACGATACCCAGCGCGGCGCGCTCTTCGATGTGTTTGCGGTAGGCTTCAAGCACAGTTATTTCCCTCATCAGTGGCCCCTTTAAGGGGTCCGGGACGCTCATCCAGCATTCCTTGCACCCATGCGCCGTCATGGCTTCTTGGGCCGCCTGGCCAGGGTCGCAAGAAATCCTTGCGGAAGCTGCTTTCAAAGTTTTACGCCTGCAGAACGAGTATCTGATGAGGGCTGGCTCGGGCCTGCGGGGATGCAGGCCCGGACCAACGTCGTTCTGCCGGATCAACTGTGCTCGTGACGCTTTGAAAACAGCTTCCAACGGACATTGTTGCCTTCGAAAAGGCCGGATGATTCTACGGTATAAATCGCTGGAAGGTAAGGCGGCGATGATGACTTTAGCGGGTGACCCTGGTTAGACAAAGGGCTAACATGGCCGCGTACTCCACCTTCAAGCCGTTGTATTTCATGTCCAACAAGTCCATCAAAACGCCCTGCGTCGGCCTGTGTTCCACGGTTTATGGGGACACCGTATGCCGGGGATGCAAGCGTTTCCACCATGAGGTCATCCACTGGAATGGCTACGACGATGCGCAGAAACGCGCGGTTTGGTTACGCCTGGAGCAACTGCTGGTTCAGGTGATGATGGCCAAGCTTGAGGTGTTCGACAAAGGCGTGCTGCGCCAGCAACTGGAGCAGCGTGCCATACGGTATGTCGAGCAGCAGTCCGAGTACTGCTGGGCCTACCAGCTCATTGCCAGGGGCGCGCGCATGATTCGGGATTTGGAGGCCTACGGCATGGCCTTGCTGCCCGAGTTCCGCGACTGGGAACTGCCGCAACTGCGCGATGCGATTGATCGTGAGTTCTTTCTGTTGTCAGAGGCGCATTACCAGCGCTACATCGCGCCATCGTTTCTCAACAGCGCGTTGGAGTAGTCGTCTTCTCCTCTACTTCGCTGTTTGGCCCTCCACTAGCGTCGAGCTTGCGATTCAAGGGGGACCTCGGTCAGTGCCAGCGGGGGTGAACTCAGGTCGATCGATTCGACATTCTTGATGTAGAGCGCTTCCTTCTGCAATGCGCGGCCGGCGTTGCTTAGCGTTTAGCTCACATTGCGACCCAAGAGTGAGCCATCATGACCGACTACATTTATCATCCTGAACTCTCGTTTCTTGCCCGCTGCTGGTGGCAGTTGACCGACGAGCTGATTCAGCCGGATCGATGGTGGGACTACCAGGACAAGCTTGCCCCTATGTGGCTTCACGTCGGCGGGGCCGGTATCCACAACGATCATTGGTATAACTACTGGCGAGCTGAGCCCGAGGGAAAGGGGCCACTGCAACTGGCGCCAGAGGACTACACCAAGGACGGCCACCGGTATGGCGAGCTGTTCTGGTTCGGTGCCTACGTTGCTGCCTCAGGGGAGGATGGGGCGAAGTTGTGCTACGAAATCCGGCCTTACGACAGCGGGTGGCGGCCGTTGAACCGTATCCTCTACAACAATCCCTCTACGGTGTCGGGGTACGTTGCGGTCAAACGCGCGAATGAGCCAAGCGCCGGGCAGCCGCGTCTTTCCAATCCCACCCATTTATGGTCGGTGCAGGCGATGAACTACGCCGGTATCAAGCGCGGTGCGCGAATGTGCAACCTGATTCTGGAGAATGCCCAAGGGCATCGCGTAAGGCGCTATAAAGAAGCAGACGCATCGCTCATCAATACCGTACGCGGCGAGCCTGGCCGGATAGCACTGGAGATTCTCGACTATGGTCATCAGGCTCGCGAGTGGGCTTGGGGAACGGCGCTGGAAAAGGCGCGTGCCAGGTACAGATTTCAGCCTCAATACAGCTTCATTGGACGTGCCTGGTGGCGGCCTGACGGTGAATCAACCGCAGGAGGCCTGGTAACGGCAAGGTTCGACGAAGGCAGCGAGTGGTCTCCCAGAGCTGGGCTAGTGGTCGAGACGAATGATTTCTTTGGGAATCGCTGGAACATCGCCGAATTTCGCACGGCATGCGACCACTTTTGGTTTGCCGCCTACAGCGATGGGAACAGCCATGTCTATGAGCTATGGCCGCTCGACAGTCACGGCAGGCGCCTCGACTTTACCCTAAGAGAGCAGCGCGGTTGGACGACAAGCCTGGCCAAGCGCTGGACCAGCCAGCGAGCGCTCCCGGACTTTCTCTGGAAGCTCGAAGGACTTGATCCCAAAACCTTGGACGAAGGTACATCTGTCCTCAATGTGCAGTTGCAGCACTTGAGCGGCAGACCTGCGACGTTGCTGTGGCCCCAGCATGGCCGTCGGTTGATCACGGGCCAGCAAGGGCAGCACGGTTCGCTAACGATTCATGTGCTGGAGACGGCTGCCCGCTGCTGATCGGGTGGAGTTGGATCGGGGCAGGTTCGCTGCTGGGCCCCCAGGACGCCGGACCAGGCAAGGCGAGGCGTTGTGGGCGTGAGCGTCAGCGCTTGACGAGCCTGCCTACGGGCTCAGTCCCCGCTGTATTCGCAACCACTGGTGCACGTCTCGTGGATACGCACCTTGGACAGTTCTGGCAGCAACGGTTTGACCTGATCCCAGATCCATTTGGCGATGACTTCGCTGGTGGGGTTTTCCAGGCCAGGGATGTCGTTCAAGTAGTTATGGTCGAGCTGCTCGTAGATGGGTTTGAACACCGCCTTAATTTCGGCGAAGTCGCGAATCCAGCCGGTATGCGGATCGAGTGGACCCGTCAGATGAAGGCCGACCTTGAACGAATGCCCATGCAGACGCCCGCATTTATGGCCTTCGGGCACATGGGGAAGGCGGTGGGCGGATTCGAACGTAAATTCTTTGAAGATTTCCACGCAGTCAAACTCTGTCTGAATCAATAATGCGCGCAGTTTACCAGCATGCCCATCACAAGGCTTGCAGTCGTTCATGCAGCCGCCCGGTGGCGACCAATTCCAGAAACTCATCGCCCAGGCGTTGGCTTTCATCGATGGCCTTGTACCAGTAGCGCTTGCGCGCCGGTGCATCGCCCATGAAGCGCTTGAAGTCGTTTCGATCGGGCAGCTTCCCGTGAGGCAGGGTTGCCAGGTAGGCCGGCGAGGGCGCCAGCAGCAGTACGTTCTGCAGGCGCCTGGCATCGCCCTTGCGCCACGGAAGGGCCTTGTCGAACCAGCCAGGGACGACCTTGTCGGTGAAGTGCGGGTAGACCACCAGGTCATCGCCCCCGTAGGGCAGGTCAAGGTGGTAGTCCAGCAGCCCGCCATCGCGGTACATGCCGGAGCCGGCTCCAGGTATGTCCCGTACTCCCTCCATGACCATGGGGATCGAACCCGAGGCAAGCAGGGCATGACGCAGGTTAGCCAGGTCCAGCGGCAGGCAGCGCGTCGGGAAATCCGTCAGGGCATCAAGCGGTGGCTGGCTGCGGCTGTCGTGCAGAATCACGCGCTCGAAATGTCGGGCCAGGCGAGTTCTGCCCAGCAGGTTGCTGGCGATCACCGAGCCAAGGCCCATACCCAGTCGGCCGCGATGATCGTGAGCGAGCTGGCCATGGCTTTTGACGACCAGGATGTTCAACCGGTACGCCGGGTTCGCCAGCACCTGGCCGTCACGACCCTGCAACAGGTCATCGAGCATGCGTTGGCAACTGCGCGTGATCTGGGCCGGGGTGACGCCTTTTGCAAAATCCTGCTCGGTATAGAGCACCCCTAGCCGCCGCAACCCGGCAACCGGGTCGTCAAGGCAGGCGCTTGCAAAGCGCCAGGCGCCAATCGATGCGCCGATCAGCGCGCGCGGGCGAGGGGCCGATGGCAGGAACTGGCCGAACAGCGCCAGGTCCAGGCCCTGAATGCCCAACGGTTTCGGCCCCCCTGCTGCACCTGGGAGCACGCCGACGTCGACAGCCTGCAGCCCGCGCTCTCTGATTTGGCGCAAGGCGCGATAGCCAGCCTTCAGGGTAAGGGCGGGGTACTTGACGTGTATGGCGCTCATGGTGGTCCTCTGCGGCGACGGGCGCAGCATTATAGAGTGATGCAGCAGTTCGAGGCGTGTCCGGGTGTCTGCCGGCTGCGCTATCATGCGGCCAGCTGTTTTCAGGTTGAGTTAAGGACTGCTGGTTAATGTTGATTGCGTAGACAACGTGTACAGCATTATGGAGAAACGAACGATGAAAACCTTGACTGCACTGTTCACCGCCGCTGCCCTGTCGTTGGGTGCCACTGCTGCATTCGCCAAGGATGTGCAGCCTGACGAAGTGGTCAAACTGGTCAACGACAAGACCATCAAGTCCCTGGATGAACTCAAGAAGGCCGCGATTGCCAAGCACCCGGGTTCTACCGTCAAGGACTCGGAACTTGAAGACGAGTACGGCCGCTACGTGTACAAGGTCGAACTGCGCGATCCCCAGAATGTGGAGTGGGACGTGGCCTTCGATGCCAAGACCGGTGAACTGCTGAAGGATGAGCGAGACAACTGATGAACCCACCACCACGGGCAGCGCGCTATCTGGCCCTCGCCCTGCTGGCCGCGTGTTCGCTGGCCGCTGCCCGTGACCTGGACCAGGATGAGGCACTGGCTTTGCGCCAGAAGGGCGTGATTCTACCGCTAGAACACCTGCTGGAGACGGCCATGGCCCGTCACCCAGGCGCGCGTTTGCTGGAGGCAGAGCTTGAAGAAGACGACGACCGCTATGAGTACGAGGTCGAGTTGCTGACGGTTGACGGCGTAGTACGGGAAATCAAGCTCGATGCTGCTACTGGCGCCCTGCTCAAAGATGAGGAAGATGACTGAATGCGCTTGTTGCTTGTCGAGGATAACGTCCCGTTGGCAGACGAACTCACCACGGCGCTGCAGCGTCAGGGGTACGCCGTCGACTGGCTGGCCGATGGCCGTGATGCGGTCTATCAGGGCCAGTGCGAACCGTACGACCTGATCATCCTGGACCTTGGTCTGCCAGGGTTGCCTGGCCTCGAAGTCCTGGCGCAGTGGCGTGCAGGCGGTCTACTGACACCCGTACTCATCCTGACGGCACGTGGTTCCTGGGCCGAGCGCATCGAAGGCCTGAAGACCGGCGCCGACGATTACCTCAGCAAACCTTTTCACCCCGAAGAATTGCAATTACGCATTCAGGCGCTGCTGCGCCGCGCGCGTGGGCTTGCCAACCAGCCAAAGCTCGAAGCTGCCGGCTTGCATCTGGACGAGCGTCGCCAATGCGTGAGTCGCGAGGGCGTCGATATTCAGCTCACGGCTGCAGAATTTCGCCTGTTGCGCTATTTCATGTTGCATCCCCAGCAAATCTTGTCCAAAAGCCACCTGGCTGAGCACCTCTACGATGGCGAGACCGAGCGCGACTCCAACGTGCTCGAGGTTCACGTCAACCACTTGCGCCGCAAGCTTGGCCGTACGGTGATCGAGACACGGCGCGGCCAGGGCTACCTATACGCCGGGAGCGCTGCGTGAAGTCGATCCAGGCGCGGCTCAGCCTGGGCCTGATTGCCGTGCTGGTGGTAGTCGGGGTGGTACTGGCGCAGCTGACGCTATGGCTGTTCGAAGCCGGGTTGCAACGCTACCTGGAAAACGGCCTGCGCAACGAAAGCGAGAACCTGCTGGTAGCACTGGTGCGCGGGCCTGCAGGCATGCAGCTCGACGAGCAACGCATCTCGGCGGCTTATCAGCGGCCGTTTTCTGGCTACTACTTTCGCATCGACTTTGCCCAAGGCACTTGGCGTTCACGCTCCTTGTGGGACATGAACCTGCCCAAACCGTCGGCCCCTGGTCTGTCGGACCGGCACGAGCTTGGTCCTGAGGGGCAGGAGTTGCTGACGCTGCGTGCTGATTACCGGCGCCTGGGGCAGGATATATCCATCAGTGTCGCCCAAGATTACTCGCCTGTCCGCCAAGGCTTCCGGCGCCTTCAGCAAATTGGGCTGGGCATGGGCCTGGTCGCGCTGGCCCTGGTGCTGGTGCTTCAGCGCATGACCGTCACCCGCTCGCTGCGCCCACTGGAGCGGGCTCGACAGCAAATCGCCCAGTTGCAGCAGGGTCAGCGCTCCCAACTCGATGCCCAAGTACCCAGTGAGCTGGTGCCGTTGGTTGGCCAGATCAACCATTTGCTCAGCCATACCGAAGACAGCCTGCGACGCTCGCGCAATGCACTGGGCAACCTGGGCCATGCCCTGAAAACACCCCTGGCGGTACTGCTTAGCCTGGCGTCCAACGAGCGCCTGCAGGGCTTGCCTGAGGTGCGTGCACAGATGCGCGAGCAGTTGCAGCAGATCGAGCAGCGCCTGGCCCGCGAGCTCAACCGCGCACGCCTGGCAGGCGATGCGTTGCCAGGTGCGCAATTTGCCTGTGATGAGGAGTTGCCAGGGTTGCTGAGCACCTTGGGCATGATCCATGGCGAGGGCCTGGTGCTGAGCCATGCCGTGCCATCTGGCCTGCTGCTGCCCTGGGATCGCGAAGACATGCTGGAACTGCTGGGCAACCTGCTGGATAACGCCTGCAAATGGGCGGACAGTGAGGTACACCTGGGCATAGCAACCTCCGAGGACCATTACCAGCTGTGGGTCGACGACGACGGCCCTGGCATCCCCTATCAGCAACGTGTGCAAGTGCTCGAACGGGGTTCTCGCCTTGACGAGGAAGTCGATGGGCATGGTCTGGGGCTGGGCATCGTGCGTGACATCGTCCAGGCCTGGGGTGGGCAGCTGCAACTGCTAGAAAGCCCGATGGGCGGATTGCGTGTGGATATCCAATTGCCGCGCCGTAGCCTGTGACCAGCGCTGAGTCCCACAGCGCGGCCCGGTTCCCACTTCCCAGCAGGCAAACAGCTGTACTGCAAAAAAAATGCACCACTGCCACATTTTTTTGAATTAGCCCAAATCGACGTCGCTCGGCAGAATCGCTCCTCGTAGCCTTCGCTCGCCGGCGTCCAAGACAACTGTCAATACCGCGCACCACTGGCCAAGGCTTACGGTTCCTCTTTCGTCCAGACCTATACAGAACCCGAAACGACATGCCTGCCTCGCGTACCGAACGTCTTCTGCAGTGGCTATTACCCGCTCCCATGAACATCCCTCCCACCCAATGGCTGCGTGCCGGTGTCGGCGCATTGGTCGGCCTGTTCCTGGCAGGCTGGCTCACGAGCCTGGCTTATGGCCCGGATATCGCCTTGCACCTGCTCGGGCCGTTGGCAGCCTCGGCGGTGCTGGTGTTCGCCGTTCATTCAGGCCCCCTGGCACAGCCTTGGCCAGTGCTTGGCAGCTATGCCTTGGCCGGCATCGTTGGCTTGGCAATGCGGGACGGTTTTGGTCCCGGGCTTTGGGTCGCTGCCGCGGCCCTGGGTCTGTCCATCCTGGTGATGTGCTTGCTGCGCTGCCTGCACCCGCCCGGTGGCGCAGTGGCGGTCAGTGCGGTTCTGGCCGACCCAGGGCTGACCGCCCTGGGTGACCATCTGCTGGAGCCGGTACTGCTCAACGCGCTGATTCTCGTCGCGGTGGCCATCGTCTATAACCGCTTGACCGGTGTGCGCTACCCCAAAGGCGCTGCACCGCGTAAGGATTTGCACCACACTCACGACCCGCTGCCAAGTGAGCGCGTTGGCATCCGCAGTGAAGATCTGGATCAGGCGTTGGAAGAGTTGGGCGAGTTCGTCGACGTAACCCGTGACGAGTTGGAGCGCATCATCCTCGCCACCGAGCAGCACGCCCTGCAGCGCAGCCTAGGGGGCATCACGGCGGCGTCGGTGATGTCGAAGGACGTACAGTTCGTCAGCCCTGACACCACCTTGCAGCAAGCCTGGAAGCTGCTCGACAGCCATCATGTCAAGACCCTGCCGGTGGTGCAGGACGGCGCATTGGTGGGGATCGTCAGCCTGAGCGACCTGGTAGGCCCGGCGATGCAGCAGGCGCGTTTGAGCTGGCGGGGGCTGTTCGGGCGCAAGCCCGTGCGCATGGCGCAGGTGATGAGCCGCCGGGTCGTCAGTGTCAGCAGCCAACATCCGTTGGAGCGCCTGCTGCCGCTGCTGTGCGAGCAGGGGCTGCACTGCCTGCCGGTGCTCGACGGCGACGTGCTGGTAGGGGTGGTCACCCAGACCGACCTGATCGCCGGGCTCAAGCGCCAGTTGCTCAGCAGCGCCAATGCCTCAGAGCGTCGGATCCCAGCGTTGTGACCAGTCGCTGGCCTCGGCTGCGATAAGCCGGCGCAGGATGCCAAGGGCCTGTTGCAACGCGTCGCTGTCACGCTCGCGGGCGTAGACCAGAAAAGTGGGGTAGGTAAATTCCGGCGCGTGCGGTACGCGCTCGAAGACGCCACTGTCCAGGTAAGCCTGCACCACTCGCGTGCGAAAATAGCCGCTCCCGCCCTTGTCGAGGATGAACTGCAAGGCAAGCGGCCCCAGGTTAAAGCGCAGTGCGGCGCGGGCGCAGTCGGGCAGGGCGGCGTCATGTTGCCGGCGGAACGCCTCACCCCAGTCGATGTAGATGTACGGCTCCGGCCGCTCGACCCGCCGGATCCGCACCAGCTTTTCTTCCATCAGCTGCTCCACCTGCAAGCCCGGCCCGTAGATCGGCTGGTACACCAGCGCGGCGTCAAGTACGCCCATCTCCACCCTGCGCAGCAATGATTCGCCATCGCTCACTTCGCTGTGGATGCTCTGGCCAGGAAGCTCCTGGTACAGCGCAGTGACCCAGTCGAGCATCATCGGGTTGCCAAGGCTCACCTCGCCGCCAAGGTGCAGCACCTGCTGATAGCCCGGTGGCAGGGGCAGGTCGCGTCGTGCTGCCTCCCAAGTCTGCACCAGCTGGTTGGCATACCCGACGAAGGCTTCGCCGTGGCTGGTCAGGCGGGCGCCAGTCCGGCTTCTTGTGAACAGGGTGCAGCCCAGTTGCTGCTCGAGCCGCTGCAACCTGGCGGTGACTGCTGTCTGCGACACGCACAGGCGCTCTGCAGCCGCCACCAGGCTGCCACTGCGCACAACCTCCAGAAAAGTGCGGGCCTGATCGATGTCCATTGAGGTACTCACCGTAAAAACTGGTCGCTATTCTAGTGAGTTTATCGCCGCATTGAATGGCTTTTGCCCACGCTGCAAAAATGCAGGTCAGTTAGGCCATATCGCGCCTGGCGCCTGGGTGCAGGGCATCCATACTCAGCGTTCGCCCTTCAAGAACAACAACATCGGGTCAACTCACCATGAGCTATCAGCACAGTTACGCCCAATCCATTACCGACCCCGCCGCCTTCTGGGCAGAGCAGGCGCGCTCGGTGGCGTGGTACCGCGCACCCACCGTGGTTCTCGAGAACAATGCCGATGGCACTCACCGGTGGTTTCCTGACGCACGATTGAACAGTTGTTACCTGGCTCTGGATCACCAGATCGAGCAGGGTCGGGGAGATCAGTTGGCGCTGATTTACGATTCCCCGGTGACCGGCACCCAGCAGACGCTCTCCTACCTTCAGCTTCGCGAAGAAGTCGCGCGACTGGCCGGCCTGCTGCGCCAGCTTGGGGTACAAAAGGGCGATGGCGTCATCATCTACATGCCGATGGTGCCCCAGGCCGCCATGGCCATGTTGGCTTGCGCGCGCATCGGTGCTGTTCACTCGGTGGTATTCGGCGGGTTTGCGGCCAATGAGCTGGCATTGCGTATCGATGATGCGCGCCCGGTGTTGCTGCTAACCGCTTCCTGTGGGCTGGAGTTCGAGCGCGTCATCGAGTACAAGCCGTTGGTCGATCGCGCTCTGGAACTGGCCCAGCACCGCCCGCGCAACGTGTTGGTCTGGCAACGGCCCCATGCGCAAGCGCCGTTGCAGGCAGGCCGAGACCTGGATTGGGCTCAGGCCGTCGTCGATGCTCAGCCAGTGGCGCCGGTGGAGTTGGATGCGGCAGACCCGCTGTACATCATGTACACCTCAGGAACCACCGGTAAACCCAAAGGCATCGTTCGCGAGAATGGCGGTAATGCCGTTGCGCTGCACTATGCCATGCGCACCGTCTACGGCATGCAGCCAGGCGATGTCTGGTGGGGTATCTCCGACGTGGGCTGGGTGGTGGGGCACTCGTTGATCGTGTATGGGCCGCTGATGTGCGGCTGCACGAGCGTCTTCTACGAAGGCAAGCCCATCCGCACGCCGGATGCTTCTGCCTACTGGCGCGTAGTGGAGCAGTACAAGGTCAATGCGCTGTTCTGTGCGCCCACAGCCATGCGTGCCATCCGCAAGGAGGACCCTGACGCCGAACTGCTGCGCAAGCATGACCTGAGTTCACTGCGCCAGTTGTTCCTGGCAGGCGAAAAACTCGATTCCAGTACCCATCAATGGCTGGAACGGGTAAGCGGCAAGCCGGTGCATGATCACTGGTGGCAGACCGAGACCGGCTGGCCGGTGACTGCGCCCTGCGTGGGGCTCGAGGGGAGCGCGGCAAGAGCAGGGTCGAGCAATCGTGCGGTGCCTGGGTACCACGTGCAGGTGCTGGATGACGAAGGGCATCTGGCCGGCCCCAATCACCAGGGCGCAATCGTCATCGCCCTACCGTTGCCACCAGGCTGCAGCCAGACGTTGTGGGGCGATCACTCGCGCTATGTCCAGGCCTACTTGAGCACGTACCCTGGCTACTATCACACAGGTGACGGCGGGTATCTCGATGAAGACGGATTCGTCTACATCATGGGTCGCACGGACGATGTGATCAACGTTTCCGGGCATCGTCTTTCTACAGGTGAGATGGAGGATCTAGTCGCGCGTCATGCTGCTGTCGCCGAGTGTGCAGTGATCGGCGTTCACGATGACATCAAAGGGCAGGTGCCATTGGCATTGGTGGTGCTCAAGGACGGCGCCGGCATCGTTGAATCGCAGCTGCTGGTCGATCTCGTGGCCAGCGTACGCGAGGAGATTGGCGCCTTGGCCTGCTTCAATCAAGTCCGATTGGTCAAGCGTCTGCCCAAGACCCGATCTGGCAAGATTCTTCGCGCGGTGCTGCGCAAGATCGCCGATGGCCAAGCGTACACGCCGCCTTCTACAGTGGACGATCCGGCAGTGCTCCAAGAAATCGAAGCGGTGCTGTCAGGGCTTGCGCGGGCAAGCTGAGAAGGCAAATCCGACCCTGCTCAGCCTTCGGCGCCTGCGGGGCCCATTTGCTGTAGCTGGCCAAGGCGACTGCGGGTGCGCATCAGGTCTGGCAGCGATCCCTCGAGACTTTCCGCCAGCGAGCGCGAGCCAATGAGGGTCAGTTGCCGATCCTGGTCGTAGAGCACGTCCACCACGTTTACGAAACGCTGCTGGGCAGCAAGCGAACACGCCTCCAAACCGTCCAGGCCCTCGATGATCCAGTGCGAATATTGCCGAGCCAATGCCAGATAATCGATCACGGCTGTGGGCTGCTCGCACAGGTCTTCGAAGGTGAACCTGATCTGGTCACCCTCAGCGCCCTGCACGCGTAGTGGGCGATTATTGACCATGAGGGTATCGCCGTGGCCCTTCGGCATGTGCAGGGACTGGCGCTGCGCACCGGTCCCGGGCCAGACATAACGGCCCTGCGTGAAACGTTGCAGCGCCCGGTTGACCGGCAGACTGCGAAAATCCGTTTCACCGCCGACTTCCTTGATGACCATGCAACGGTTGATCAGGTCGATCACAGGCTGGAACCGCTGATGGTAAAGCGGATTGGGCAACAGCCCCTCAGGTGCGTAGTTGCTGGTGAGCACCAGCAACGTGCCCCGTGCGAACAGGGCCTCGAACAATCGAGTCAGTAGCATGGCATCACCAATGTCATGCACATGAAATTCGTCGAAGCACAGGATGTCGTTTTGTCCGGTCAACTCGTCGAGCGTGATGCCAATGGCATTGCCCGTCGCTTGGTGGCGGTGCACGCCGTGATGCAGGCGGGCAAAGAAGTCGTGGAAGTGCCAGCGCAGTTTCGATGGGTTGGGCACCCATTGAAAAAAGCTGTCGAGTAACCAGCTTTTACCCCGACCGACCGGGCCATATAGGTACACGCCCGTCGCTTGCCCCGTCCTGTGCCGTTCAACCTGCTGGGACAGGCAGATGATGGCCTGACGTTGGCTCTCGCTAAGCGTGAAGCCGCATCGACGCGCCTTGTCATCGAAGGCGGCAGCCAAATCGTTGCTCGGCGCCACTGCACGATGACGAAGGCGCTTGCCAAGGTGGCGCAGCGGGGCAGGTAACCAGGCGGGCAATGGCTCGTTTCCTTGTAACAGACGGTAGCGAGGATCTTGCACCAGCCTGGGCTGGGTGACCAATCGAGAAAGTGACATCGACTGATCGCTTGCTGCGATAGGTCACAGCCTACGGGCAGCTCATGCTTTGAGTTGCAGCTGACTCTCGATCATGTATTTCACGGCCAACCGGCGCTCCTTGAGGCGACGAAGGTCGTCGTCCTCGAAATTGCCTGCCGAGATGGATTCGGCGGCCAGCACCTGGTTATCGATGTCGACGTATTCGTCGAGCAAACGGTCCAGGTCCTTATCGGTCTGGCGACGTTGCTGAACGATTTCACGAGGGTAGTGCAGGTCTTGGTACAAATCGTGTGATACGGGCATGGCATCCTCCTTGGGGCATGACAGTGGCGATAACCATTGGAATGAAGGTTTGCGATTGCGTTGACGAGAAGGGGCAGGAATGCGACGAACGGTAGCGCTCAACCGCTGCTGAAGACTAACTCGCTGTTTTTTGGTAATTTTTTTATCAGAGGGCTTCCCAAACCCAAACATTGTTGATAAAGTGCCGCGCATTCCAAGACAACAACGCGTTGTCAGTTACTTGGAATCTTCAGAGCAGCTTCAGCTGCATCCGATACAGGGGCGTCGCCAAGCGGTAAGGCAGCAGGTTTTGATCCTGCCATGCGTTGGTTCGAATCCAGCCGCCCCTGCCATTTTTCTACATTTCTTTTCAGTGCATGGGCCACCAGCGCTGAATTCGTCGTTTCTGCGATTCGGGATTTTTTGGCGGGTGGCCTTTGATCGAGAGGCGCATCGTGTCATGCGCCTCCTCTCAAAAGCCGCGCGGGGCGGACCATGGTGCTCTGCGTCAGGTCGCTGTACCCAGCATCTCGTTCAGTGCCCTGGCGAGTTCGTCAGCTTGTACTGGCTTTTGAATGACCAGGCTGTCGGGCAGGTCCAGCCCTTGGAGCTCTGCATAACCCGTCAGGAACACCACGCGCAGCTTGGGGTAGCGCTCTCTCGCCGCCATGGCCAGCTGAGCGCCATTGAACTCAGGCATGGCGAAATCGGTAAGAAGCAAGTCGATATCATCGTCCAGCAGTGCCAGTGCCTGCTCCCCACTGTGTGCCTGGCGAACCTGATACCCATATTGGCGCAGGACATCGCCCAGCATGTCGCGCACCAGATGATCGTCATCCACCAGCAGCACGTTACGGTTGTAACCGCTTTCGGTGATGGTATGGGTCAATGGCAGCGGTTCCGGTTCGCTCGCGACCTGGTCCTTCACCGCAGGCAAATAGACGGCCACTTCGGTACCGCTGCCCGGTGCGGTATCAATGCGCACACCGCCGCCCGACTGCTTGGCAAACCCGAAGACCTGCGCCAGGCCCAGGCCAGAGCCCTTGCCGATATCCTTGGTGGTGAAGAACGGTTCAAAGACCTTGGCCAGTACCTCTTCGCTCATGCCGCACCCCGTGTCACGGATGCTCATCATGACGTACTCGCCGGGGTCCGGATCTTCCGGGCGGCGTGGCAAGTCGTCAATGCGCGTATTGCGCGTGGACAGGGTCAATTGCCCACCCTCCGGCATGGCATCGCGGGCGTTGATCGCAAGGTTCAGGATGATCATCTCGGTCTGGGTCGGGTCTGTAAGCGCCTGCCAGAGCGATTTGTCCAGATCCAGGCGTACGGAGACATTGCCGCCCAGGGTGCGGCGTAGCAGTTCTTCGAGGCCATCAAGCGTGCGGTTCAGGTTCAGCGGCACGGGTTCGAGCCGTTGGCGCCTGGAAAATGCCAGCAACTGCGAGGTCAGCTTGGCTCCGCGTTCACCCGCTTCCCTGATATGGGTAAGCCGGGTTCGTGCCTTCTCGACATCGGCCTTTACCAGGTCGCGCTCCAGAAAGCTCGCCCCGGTCAGGATCACGGTCAGCAAGTTGTTGAAGTCGTGGGCCACGCCCGCGGTAAGCTGGCCCACCGCCTCCAGACGCTGCATCTGTTGCAGGGCGGCCTCGATACGCTCACGCTCGCTGATTTGTTCACGCAGACGGGCGTTGGCTTCAGCCAAGCCCATTGCAGTTTCACGTTCGCTGGTAATGTCCCGCGCGACTACGTAGAGCAGGGTGTCTTCGGGTACCACGACCCATGACAGCCAGCGCTGCTGGCCGCCTGCGTGGAGAATCCGGCCCACGAAACGGGCACTGGTGCGTCCATGGGCCAGCGACGCCAGTTCGGTCAGCAGCAGTTCCTGATCCGGCTCCGGCAACAGGTGCAGCAACGAAGACTGGCTCAGGCGTTCCCGCGAAAGGCCCAGGCTGGCTTCCCAGGCCGGGTTGAGCGCCACCGGTGTCAAGTCGTGGTTGAGCACGGCCAGCAGGTCCTGGGAGAGCTCCCAGGCACGATCGCGCTCACGGGTACGTCGCTCGACACGCTCGCCGAGCATTTCATTGAGTTGGCGCAATGCCTGAGTGGCCACGCGCTGGGTGTGAACATCCTGAAGAACGCCTGAAAAACGTACGCACTTGCCGTCGACGAACTGGCTCTGGCCACTGCTCAGCACCCACCGGGGCTCCTGGCCATCGGGCGGCACGATGCGAAATTCCATGCGGTAGTTGCCGCCACTGTCCGGAAGCATGGCCAGGTTGACAGCTTTGCGAACCATCTCGACGTCGTCTGGATAGATGCCAGCGTAGAACACCTCCAGGCTCATCTCGGTGTCCAGCGGCAGGCCAAACAACGCCTTGCAGCGTTCATCCCACGCCAGCAGCCCCTCCTGAGGCCTCAAGTCCCAGGTCCCCATGCCCGCAGCGGTGATAGCGATGCGCGCGCGGGCTTCTACCTCCGCCAAGGCCTCCTCGGCACGGCGTCTGCGCTGGCGCTCCTGCACCTCGGTGAGAGCACGGCGCACGGCTTTGGGCAGCAGCGGCAGGTTTTTCTTGAGCACGTAATCGGTGGCGCCCAGGCGGATCATCTCTACCGCATGTTCCTCTCCGTAGATACCGGAGAGGAAAATGAAGGGCACATCAGGGGCCAGGCGCTGGGCGATCGAAAGCACTTCGGTGCCCGATGAGCCCGGCAGTACGCAATCACACAGAATCAGGTCATAGCGCCCTTCGCGAAGGGCATGCTCGACGCCGTTGTGATCGAAGACCAGGTGAGACTGGATGCGCAGCCCGCTACGCTCGAGGCGCATCAGGGTGAGCTCGGCGTCCATCGAGCTGTCTTCGACCATCAGTAGGTTCAGCGGGGTAGACTGCATCGTGGTGCAGGCCTCAGTTGCCGCGACGGTTCAAGCGCAACGAGCCGGGTGGTGGCTCGTTGAGTACTGCCCAAAAGATGCCCAGGTCGGAAATGGCGGCAACGAATTCCTTGAACTCGACGGGTTTGACCACGTAGGCGTTGACGCCCAGTTCGTAAGCGCGCAGCAGGTCGGGTTCTTCGCGGGACGAAGTCAGCATCACGGTCGGAATACTGCGCAGCTCCGGGGAGGCGCGTAGCGCCTTGAGTACTTCCAGACCATCGACTTTCGGCAGCTTGAGGTCGAGCAAGATCACGGCAGGGTTGCCGTCGTCGCGGTCAGCGTAGGCCTCGCGGCGCAACAGGTAATCGAGGGCATCTGCGCCGTCACGCAGCACGATGACTTCATTGGCCAACTGGCTGCGTTCCAGGGCCAGGAGCGTCAGCTCCAGGTCTCGAGGGTTGTCCTCGACCAGCAGGATGGGTTTTAGCATGATAGTGCGGTGCCTCAGTGCGTCGCGGATGGGCGCGGTAATGTGAAATGAAAACTGGCGCCTTTGTCGATCTGGCCTTCGGCCCAGACACGGCCATCGTGCCTTTCAATGATGCGGCGAACACTGGCCAGGCCGATGCCCGTACCTTCGAAATCCTCCATGCGATGCAAACGCTGGAAGACGCCGAACAGCTTGTTGGCATAGGCCATGTCGAAGCCCACGCCATTATCCCGGACACAGACCTCGGTCTCGGTTGGATGCTGCACTGCGGTGATCTCGATACGGGCAGGTGTACGTCCACGGGTGTATTTGATGGCGTTGGCCACCAGGTTGTTCAATGCCAGGTTGATGAATGCCGGGTCACCGTAGGCGCGAGGCAGCTGCGCGATGTCCCAGATGATCTCACGCCCGGCGTAGTCGGGGGCCAGTTCGGCGCGAATGGCTTCGACCAGGGCGTTGAGGTCCACGTCCGACATGCGCAGGGCAGAGCGGCCCATCTGCGAGAAATGTAGCAAATTGTCGACCAGATTGCCGGCAAAATGGGCAGCCTCGCCGATGTGTTGCAAGAACCGCTTGCCACGTTCACTCAAGCCGGCGCCTTCGATCTCGCCGAGCAGCTCCGTATAGCCCGCGATATGGCGCAGGGGCGCACGCAGGTCGTGGGAAACACTGTACGAGAAGGCCTCGAGCTCCTTGTTGGAGCGGCGCAATTCGTTGGCCATCTGCGCCAGTTCTTCAGCCTTGCGCAGCACGATACCCAAGACCGCAGTGCGCAACTCCATCACGCCTTCGATGACCAGCGGGTCCCACGGGGCACAGTAACCATGCAGTTGCTCCTGCCAGCGTTCGAAACTATGACGAGGCGCGAGGTTGCCTAACGGTGCGATTTCCTTGGTAGGCTGCCCGGCCCATTGGACGCTGCGCACCTGCTCAGGCCGGAACCACAGCAGGTAGTGCGAGTGGATTTTAGAGATGGCCACGGCCAGCACGCCGCCGGCATGCTCGGCCAGTTCGGGCAGCTCACTGACGTCACGGCGTACATTATCCGTCTGGAACACATCCTCACCTTGGCGGGCCAGCCAATGTACCAGCGCGTTGACCTGCGCCTCTGGCGGGGTGATTCCGACCAGCTCGCAGTGCTCGGCCGAAATGATCGCAGCGCCTTGGGCGCCTGCAAAGGCCATGAGTACATCGGGTAAAGCACGCAGACCTTCGCTGACACTGTCGTGGTCGGCCATGGAAGAAATCATCCGCACGATGTACTGGCGTAGTTCCAGTAACTGACGGGTGCTGGCGTGGGCTTCACGGGATTCGATCTGCAGCGACAGTACGCTGGCCAGCAGCTCGCAAGCGGTACGCGTGCGCAGAGCCACCGGTCGCGGTTGTGCATGATGGCAGGAGATGAGCCCCCACAACTGGCCATCCACCACGATGGACAAGGACATCGATGCCAGTGTATTCATGTTGCGCATGTATTGCAGGTGCACGGGCGATACGCTACGCAGGCTCGTGAAGCTCATGTCCAGCGGGTTGCCAGTGATTGGGTTGAGCGCCGGTATCAAGGGTGACGGCTGATAGTTGGCATCTTCGATGACGCGGATGCGGTTGACCCGATAGAGCTCACGCGCCTGGCGCGGTATATCCGAAGCAGGAAAGCACAGGCCCAGGAAGCTTGGATAACCCGGGTCGGCAACCTCGGCCAGTACCTCACCATTGCCGTCGGCATCGAAGCGATAGGCCTTGACCCGTCCGAAGCCGGTCACGCGCTTGAGCTGAGCCACGGTCTGCTCAAGCAACTCTTCCAGGCTGCCCGCCAGATGAAGGCTGCTGACGAAGGTGCGTACCAATGGGTAGTAGTCACCTTGGGCAGTCAAGTCCTCGGGCACTCTGAGCGGCTCGAACTCGACGACCAGCACCTGGTCATGCCGGTGTGCCAGCAGATGGAGCTCCTTGCGCCAAGGTGCTTTGTCGTGCAAGCGCACATCACCAATATGGAAAGGAAAGACTTCGTCCTCGGGCAGCCGCGCCAGGTGCTGGCGCATGTCGAAGCCGGCCTGGACGATCTCGTCGAAGCTGCGGCCGAGCAGTGTGTCGGCGGGCGTGCCCAGCCACTGCACGATGTTTTCACTCACCTGCAGGATCTGCAGATGCTCGAGATCGAGCACCAGGACAAACCCGTGAGGCTGAACGCTACCCGGCACTTGAATAGGCTCCTGAGCGCAACGTTCGATCGCCTGGGCAAGTGTTCGGTCGGTAGTCATCGAAGAAAACGCTCCTGTCATTTGGGACCCTGCATGCCGCATGGGTCTGGGGCAGGATGGTGGTGATACACCCTATCAGAATATCGCTTGGCCTGCCTTGCTTTGGCCGTTGAAACGAACCTCGCGTGAAGGCCTCCACGCACCGTCCAGGTGTAGCCACGGCCGTTACTGCTTTTTTGCTAATACCAAAAAACAGGCGTGTCGGCCGGTTTGAAGGTAAGCCCGCTGCTAGTCTTGAAACAGTGTGAGTGACAGGGACGCGGACGTGAACAAGCACTTATTTGCCGCCCTCCTGGGCCTGCTGTCGGTTGGCAGTGTCCTGGCGGCAGATTTTCTGGTCGAAGTGAGGGTGTTGGTAGAGCGTGGCTGCATGCTCGTCAACCCTGCCCGGGAAGCCGGTGCACAGGCACTTGGGCGCATCGACTTTGGCGCAGTATCACGATTGGATGGCCCGCAAGCCCCTCGGGGTGGGGCGCTATTGGGGCCTTCGGTGCCGCGCCTGGAATGCAACCCGGATACGCCTTACCAGGTGCGCGTAGACGCTGGCCAGCATGGTGGAAGCGGAGCAGTGCGGTTCCTGGCTATATCAGGCTCCAGTGCCAAACCCATTCCTTACCGGCTGTACCGGGATGCGGCCGGACGCCAGCCTTTGATGGTCGATGAGCCACAGTCATCGCGGGTCCCTGGCAGCGGCCAGGTCGACCTGCCGTTGTACGCGAGGCTGGACAAGCTCGCCTGGTCCCCTGCGGCAGGGCGGTACACCGATCTGCTCAAAGTGACGGTCACCTGGTAGGTAAACCCATGCACAAGGATGTGAAGCTGTGAACCGATCATCAATGCTGCTGCTGACGCTCGGCCCGTTGCTCATACCGGGCGGCGCGGCGCATGGCACCACCACCGGCTTCATCCAGGCGCAACTGATCATCAGTGCTGCTTGCCAGATCAGTAGTGATGAAACGCAACCTGCGACACTGGCCAACCCTGGATTGATGGATTTCGGTGCCCGCGGCCCCAACTGGGAAGAACCTGTTCGCAGCCGGGTAGATGACGTTGGCACCCAAGGCCGTTTGCAGATCAGTTGTACGCCTGAGGTGCGTGCATTCAAGGTGAGTATCAACGCTGGCATGAACGGCGATGACGGAATACGTCGCCTGAGCAATGGGCGCGAACTGATCCCGTACCAACTGGCTGTCGATCCAGCGGGCCGCAGCCACTACCCGGTCGGCCAGGCTCGGCCCTTTGTCATCAACAGCACTCGGCAAATGCCTATTCCCATTTACGGCGTGCTGGTCGCACAGCCTCGTGCGCTACCCGCTGGCCTTTATCGCGACACCCTCAGAGTGACCCTGGACTGGTAACCCATCAAGGAGATATCGATGCGAACCCACCTCTCACGCTGTATCCTCGCCGGGCTGGGCATGGCGCTGGCGTCCCAGGCGCCGGCAGCCACCGTCACAGGTACCATCAACTCGACACTGACCCTGATTGCGGCTTGTCAGGTCAACGGCAGTTCTGGCACCTCAGGCCTGAATTTCGGCAGCCTCAACTTCGGTACTCAGGATGCCTTGTTCGGTACGGCCAACGCGCAGGTACTCGGCGGCAGCGGCGGGGCACTGAGCGTGCTGTGTTCCGCGGGCACGGTGCCCGCCATTCGGGTACGCGCAGGCGCCCACGATGGCCAGTCCACCGGTGGCACCCGTGCTCTGGCAGACGGCGCCGGCAATTTCGTTCCCTATGACTTCTATACCGATGCGGGGCGCACGCAGTTGCTGGCCATCGACGGCACGATCACATTGCCGACCAGCACCGGGGTAGCGCAAACCGTCAATCTCTATGGGCAAGCGCGTGGCAAGGCCGGGTTGCCTGCGGGTGTCTATACCGACACCGTCGCCGTCGAGCTGACGTTCTGAGACATGCGCGTCTGGCGTACAGGGAGCGTTGCCGGCTGTCTGCTGATGCTGGCTGGCCCGCTGGGTGCAGCCACCACCAGTACCTTTGCGGTGAACGCGCAGGTTGTCGCCGGTTGTCTGGTCACAGGGGGCGCCACGCAGTACGGCACCCTGAACTACGGTACGCAGTCGGCCTTGTCCACGGCCGTGTTGAGTACGGCATTGGGCGGTTCGAGCGTGTCGCTGCAATGCACGCCTGGGGTCGTGTTGAGCATGAGCCTGGATGCTGGCCAGAACGCCAACGCAGGCATGCGAAACCTCAAGCGTACGGGAGGCACGCAGGTAGTGCCCTACCAGTTGTACCAGGATGCTGCATTGGCGCAGGGCATCGGCATTGGGCAGAACGTGAACGTGAGTTATGCCGACCCTGCAGCTGTAAGATTGCCTGTCTACGGAAGGCTTCAACTACCCGGAACGGTGCCTGCCGGCACCTATACCGACGTAGTCCAGGTGACATTGACCTGGTGACCGGTCGATTCGCCAACATACCGTCCCAGGGAGGGCTACATGAGAGCACGCAGCAAATGGATCCGGGCCTTGTTACTGCTGTGCAGTGTGGGTGGCCAGCCGGCGTTGGCCGCCACGTCCGTACTGATCTGGCCCATCGATCCTGTATTGGAAGCGGGGCAGAAGGCTGGGGCGCTGTGGCTGGAGAATCGCGGCACAGTGGCGGCAAGCCTTCAAGTGCGGGTGTTTGCCTGGCGTCAAGGCCGCTTCGAGGAGCAGTTCAGCGCGCAACGTGAAATCATCGGCAGCCCTCCGGTCGCCACTGTCGCACCCGGTCAGAAGCAACTCATTCGTCTGACCCGCACCGGTGCGGCACCCGCCGGCCAGGAACAGGCCTACCGCATCATCATCGATGAGATTCCGCCAGCAGTGCCAGTGGACAAGGCCGAGGCCGGCACCACGGCCGCGATTCGCCTGCAAATGCGCTACTCGGTGCCGCTATTCGTTTACGGGGAGGGCCTCTGGGGTCGCCCGGACCCGAACGGCGAGCGCAACGAGCAGGGGGTAGGCAAGCCGCAGCTGACTTGGCAGCCGGTCATGGTTCAGGGCAAGCCGTATATCGAGTTGCGAAACACTGGCCCTGTGCATGCACGCTTGACCGATGTGGTGGTGCAGCAAGGCAACCAGGCCAAGCCTGTTGCAGAAGGACTGCTGGGCTATGTATTGCCTGGGGCCAGCATGCGCTGGCCGGCGCCGCTGACCGTGGGTGCCGGGGGGGTACTCAAGGGGCGGGTCAACGGCCAGGGTGAGGCGACCGTCATCAGCCAGGGCCGGTAAGTCACAGGCAAGTCACGGGGCCAGGGAGGGCCCGACAATGGTCAGGACCGATGCGTGAAGAGGTTCGCGACGAAGCGCCTGGGGTGTCTGGGGCTGGCCCTGGCCGGCTCAACCCTGGTGCTGGCGGACGACCTGCCGCCGCCCCCCACGGAGCTGTCGGCGGTTGCCGATGCCACCTTGTACCTGGACCTCACGGTGAACCAGATGCCTAAGGCTGAATTGGTGCCGGTGCAACAAAGAGCCGGGCGCCTTTACATAGACAGTGAGGTGCTGCGTGCAGCAGGCCTTGCGCTGCCCGGCGACCCCTCGGGCGACGTGGCGCTGGACGCCGTTGCGGGGATGCATGCCGAATATAACAGCCAGAACCAGCAACTGCTGCTGGATGTGCCCCCAGGCTGGTTGCCGGATCAGCAAGTCGGTGAGCGCACGCTTTACCCGCCTACCGATGCGCGCAGCAGCTTCGGTGCCGTGTTCAATTATGACCTGTACCTGAACGATACCGACGACAGCGGCACCTACCTCGCCGCCTGGAATGAGCTGCGCGTGTTCGACAGTTGGGGCACCGTCTCCAGCACGGGCCAGTGGCGGCATTCGTTCAACGGTGTGACACGCAGTGGCACGGGTGATGGGTTCCTGCGTTACGACACCACCTGGCGCTTCACCGACGAGCAACGGTTGCTGACCTTCGAGGCCGGCGACCTGATCACTGCCGCCTTGCCCTGGAGCAGCTCGGTGCGCGTGGGTGGGCTGCAGCTGTCCAGGGACTTTGCCGCCCGGCCAGATCTTGTGACCTACCCGTTGCCCGCCTTTGCAGGCGAAGCGGCCGTGCCAACGTCCCTTGAGCTTTTCATCAATGGTTATCGAACCAGCACCACCGAATTGCAAGCCGGCCCCTACACCCTGACCAACGTCCCTTTCATCAACGGTGCTGGCGAGGCAGTGGTGGTGACCACCGACACCCTGGGCCGGCAAGTCTCCACGACCCTGCCGTTCTACGTGACCAGCAACCTGTTGCAAAAAGGTCTGACTGACTACGCGGTGGCAGCCGGCAGCCTCAGGCGAGACTACGGGGTGCGCGACTTCGGTTACGGCCCAGGCGTGGCTTCGGCCAGCCTGCGCCACGGTCTGAGCGACACCTTCACGCTGGAGGCCCATGCGCAAACGGCCGAGTCCCTGATGCTCGGCGGCCTGGGGGCGAACGTGCGCTTAGGGCAGTTCGGGGTGCTCAATGCTGCGCTTGCTCAAAGCCGTTTCGAAGGTAGCCAAGGTCAGCAAACCGCCCTGGGTTATCAATACAACAGTCAACGCCTGGGGTTCAGCTACCAGCGCCTGCAACGCCATGGCGATTACGCCGACCTGACGCGCATCGATCGGCGCGACATGCAACTTAGCAGGAGCAGTGAGCAGGTGACGCTGAGTCTGAACCTCAACCAGTACGGGAATCTAGGCGCAGGTTATTTTGATGTGCGTGCAGGGGACGGCACCCGCACGCGTTTGATCAACCTCAGTTACAGCAGACCGCTATGGGGCAACAGCAGCGTTTACCTTTCTGCTAACCGAGAGGTCGGTGATCGCCAGTGGGCGATGCAGGCGCAGCTGGTGATTCCGTTCGACATGACCGGCACCCTGGCCTTGGGCATCGAACGCACCAAAGAGGGCCAGCACCAACAGCGGGTCAATTACAGCCGGGCCGTTCCAGTGGGCACCGGGGTGGGCTACAACCTCGGGTATGCCACCGGCAGCGATCGCAGGGCTTACCGCCAGGCCGATGCCACCTGGCGCCTGCAATCGGTCCAGTTGCAGGCGGGTGTCTACGGCAGCAGTGGAGAAATGACCCGTTGGGCCGATGCCAGCGGCTCGATCGTGTGGATGGACGCCGGCCTGTTCGCGGCCAACCGCATCGATGATGCGTTCGTCGTGGTCAGCACCTCCGGTTACGCTGATGTGCCCGTGCGCTACGAAAACCAGCCGGTAGGCCGCACCGACAAACGTGGGCACCTGCTTGTGCCCTATAGCAGTGCCTACTACCGGGGCAAATATGAAATAGACCCGATGGATTTGCCGCCTGACATTCTGGCACCGCAGGTGGAGCAGCGCGTTGCCGTGCGCCGCGGCAGCGGTTACCTGCTCGACTTCGAACTCAAGCAGGTGCGAGCAGCCAGCCTGGAACTGGTGGATGGCGATCAGCGACCGCTGGGCCTGGGGAGCCGCGTCAGGCACGTGCAAAGCGGCGCGCAAGCCGTGGTGGGCTGGGACGGGCTGGTCTACCTGGAAAATTTACAGCCCACTAATCGCGTGCAGGTCGAACTGGCGGGGGGAGGGCAGTGTGAGGTCGATTTCGTCATGCCAGAAAGCACAGGTTCGATCCCGTTAATCGGGCCGTTGGTGTGCAAGTGAACCGTCACCAGGCATGGCTCTGCGCAGGGTTTCTAGTATTCTGCGCAGAGCCTGCCCAGGCCAAATGCGCGTCGGTGGCCACCGCGCCAGCCTTGTTCGGTGCCCTCAATTCGACGCAGGTTCGCACAGCCGTGCAGACGGCGTCCACAACCAACGCCGGCCTGCAGTGCAATGGCACGGTGTTGAGCGTGCTCAGCAACACTGACTCGTTCAAGCTGACGGTACAGCCGACCACGGGTGGGCTGCTAGGCCCCACGGGGGATGTCATCCCGTACACGCTGTACGCCGACGCCACCACCAACTTCCCCATCAGCCGAGGAGTTGCTTTCGAATATGGACGCACGGGCATCCTCGATCTGCTGGGTTTGCTCAACGGTACGCCCAAGACTGTGCCGTTGTACCTTCGTACCCAGATCGGGAGTAACGTGGCGGCAGGTCTCTATCAGGAAACCCTCCGGCTGGATTGGACCTGGAACTATTGCGAAGGGCTTTCGCTGGGCGGGTTGTGCATCGGGAGGGATACCGGATCAGGCACCCAGTACCTGACCGTCAGCCTGACGGTGACCAATGATTGCCAGATCGTTACGCCGAATATCAACTTCGGGTCTGCGCCTGTGGTCAGCGCCTTCGCAACGGTCAGCCAGAGCCTGAGCGTCTCCTGTACCAAAGGCAGTGCCTACAGTGTCGGGCTCAGTGATGGGCAGAACGTGCTGAGCGGACGGCGGCGCATGAAGTCGGCCGCCAACAACTACCTGGCGTACGACATCTACAAAGGCGCAGGTACCGTTCGCTGGGGCGCTACCGGCAGCGCCAGGCGGGCCAGTGCCGACGCCGACGTCAACCCAGGCGTTGGCACTGGCACTGGCAGCCAGGTATTCAACTACAGCGCCCGGGTCTATACCGATCAGCCTACGCCGCCGGCGGCCAGCTACTCGGACAGCGTCGTACTGGACGTACAGTTCTGAGGGACAAGGCAGGCTCAGCGTAGGTCGTCTACCATCACGGCGAGCGTATCCAATACGGCGCTCGCCAACGCCTTGGAGCGCAGGCCTGACCAGCCCGTGTGCGGGTCGGGGGCATCGTCGTGGTCCTTGAAAGGCATCTCCAGGGTCAGCGACAAGCAGTCGTGAGCCATCCCCACGGCATTGCATGCCAATGTCGTGTTGGCCTGGCCAGGCGCGTCGCGGGTGTACCCGTGGGTGGTCTGGAAGTCTGCCGTCAGGTTCATCAGTGTGCTGCGAAAGGTTTCCTCCAGGTGGGCGAGGCGGGCGGTGTAACCTGGGTTGCCCTCGCATGCGGCAGTGAACACATGGGGGATTTCTTCATCCCCGTGCACGTCGATGAAGGCGTCCACGCCATGCTGCTTCATCTGCGCCTGGGCAAAGAACACTTCCGGAGTGAGCTCGACATTGGCGTCCTGCCAGGCGCGGTTCAGGTCCTTGCCGGCGTAATTGGTGCGCAAATGGCCCAGGAAGGCACCATCAGGGTTCATGTTGGGAATCAGGTACAGATCAGCGCGCTCCAGCAGTTGCTGGACAGTGGCGTCACCCGCTTGCACGCGGTCGATCAGCCCCTCCATGAACCATTCGGCCATGTGCTCACCGGGATGCTGTTGGGCGATGAACCACACTTTGCGCTTGCCCGCCGCGCCGTCGCCTGCGCGCAGTAATGGAATATCGCGACCCTGGACGCTGCGACCGCTGGCCAGCAATGTGATGCCCGGGAGGGCGAGCGCCCGTTCGATCAATTGATTGTGGCGTGCACGGGGATAGGGCTCGAAGTAGGCGAACCAGACCTGCGCTTGCTGCGCCGTGATCTCGAAGCTCAGTGCACTGCCATCGAATTGGCTCGGCACCCGAAACCAGGTCTGCTGGTCGTAGGAGGCCACGGCGTTGTAGCCACTCCAGGCGTTCTTGTAGGAAGAGCCAGCGGCGTTGTCGAGGCTGAACCGATGGTTCTGCCCAGGCGTCAGTCCGCTGGCGCGAAAGTGAAACCACTGGTAGTGGCCACTGTGGGTATCCGGCCGGATGGCGAGGCGGACCTGGGCAGGATTGCTGGCGTCGATGACTTCGATGTTGCCAGAATCGAAGTCGCAATCGATATGCAGCGGTGACAGCGTCACGGTCATGGGGCGGGCTCCTTGGCGGTGTTGTTGTGCCAATACTGTACACCGCTTGCAGGCGTCGTCGCGCCCCCGTGCGCCTGGCCTTGGTTCAGAGCCCCAACTGGCTCAGGTCAGGATGATCGTCAGGCCGTCGACCTAGCGGCCAATGGAACTTGCGCTCGCTTTCTGCGATAGGGTGCTCGTTGATGCTCGCGTGCCGATAGTGCATCAGCCCGTCCGGGGCGAACTCCCAGTTCTCGTTGCCATAGGCCCGGTGCCATTGCCCGCTGTCGTCACGGTATTCGTAGGCATAGCGCACGGCAATACGGTTGTCGGTGAAGGCCCAAAGCTCCTTGATCAGTCGGTATTCAAGCTCGCGATTCCATTTGCGGGTCAGGAAAGCCTCAACCTCGGCTCGCCCGCGGGGAAACTCGGCGCGATTGCGCCACACGGTATCAGGGGTATAGGCCAGCGACACCTTGGCAGCATCGCGGCTGTTCCAGCCGTCTTCGGCCAGGCGGACTTTCTCGATGGCGCTGGCGCGGGTGAAGGGTGGCAGGGGTGGACGGGACATTGCTCGACTCCTCGGCATGAATGTGTCCGAAAAGCGTAGCGTGCCAGGGGCAAAGCGAGAATCATCACCGGGCAGACTTCACAATTGCGTCGGCGACAACAATGTCGATGTGTACGCAGACCCGGTGTGATCGGGTTTGGGCACTGCCCGCCACAACCGTGTCTGGTGCACGGTCGTGACGAACAAATGGCTCAGCGCCGGCGGAACAAGGGCAGCGGCTGGTCCGTGGCACCCTGATAGGTGACGGAGAAGTCCTTCAGGCCCTGCAGGGCGTCTTCAGGGTCCTTGTCGGCGCGGATGGCGAATGCATCGAACCCACAGCGGGCCATGAAGAACAGCTGGTCGCGCAGCACGTCACCAATGGCGCGCAACTCACCCTTGTAGCCGTAGCGGTCGCGCAGCAGGCGGGCATTGGAGTAGCTGCGCCCGTCCGTGAAGGCAGGGAAGTTCAGGGCGATGACCTGGAAGTGCTGGACGTCCTCGCCAATTTCCTCGGCCTCCTGATCGCTGTCCAGCCAGATGCCCAGACCACCGTCGCGGGCTTTCAGGGCATGGGCATGGTCGCGCCACATCTGCAAGGGCACGATGTAGTCGTCGCAGTTGGTCAGTTCGTCGAACGAGGTTTCCTTGGGCAACAGGTGCCAGGTTTCGTCGACGATCTGGTTGTGCTTAATGATTCGCTGCATACACGCGTTCCTTGAAGGGGTCGATGCCGATGCGTTGGTACGTGTCGATGAAACGCTCTTCTTCGGTGCGTTGTTCGACGTAGACGGCGATCAGCTTCTCGATCACATCAGCCATGTCGTCCTGGGCGAACGAGGGGCCCAGGATCTTGCCGAGGCTGGCGTCGCGCGCGGCGTTACCGCCCAGCGATACCTGGTAGAACTCTTCGCCCTTCTTGTCCACGCCCAGAATGCCGATATGACCGACGTGGTGGTGCCCGCACGCGTTCATGCACCCGGAGATGTTCAGGTCGATCTCACCGATGTCGAACAGGTAGTCCAGGTCGTCGAAACGGCGCTGGATGGATTCGGCGATGGGGATCGATTTGGCGTTGGCCAGGGAGCAGTAGTCACCGCCTGGGCAGCAGATGATATCGGTCAGCAGGCCGATATTCGGGGTGGCGAATCCGCTCTCGCGCAGCTCCAGCCATAGGGCATGCAGCTGGCGTTGCTCCACGTCGGCCAGGATGATGTTCTGCTCGTGGGAGGTGCGCAGGAAGCCGAAGCTGTAGCGTTCTGCCAGGTCGGCCACGGCGTCGAGCTGCTTGTCGGTGAGGTCACCTGGAGCAACGCCGGTGGGCTTGAGCGACAGGGTCACGGCCACGTAACCAGGGCGCTTGTGGGCACGGGTGTTGCGTGAGCGCCAGCGCGCGAAGCCTGGGTGTTCGCTATCCAGGGCGCTGTAGTCGACATCGTCCAGCGCCAGGTATTGGGGGTCGACGAAGTGACGCGACACGCGCTGCACTTCCGCCTCGGTCAGCGTGCTGCTGCCGCCACGCAGGTGGACCATTTCGGCCTCGACCTTTTCGGCGAAGACTTCAGGTGTCAGGGCCTTGACCAGGATCTTGATCCGCGCCTTGTACTTGTTGTCCCGGCGACCGTAGCGATTGTAGACGCGCAGGATGGCGTCCAGGTAGCTGATCAGGTCCTGCCAGGGCAGGAATTCATTGATGAACGAACCGACCACCGGCGTGCGACCCAGCCCGCCTCCGACCAAAACGCGGAAGCCCAGCTCGCCAGCGTCGTTGCGCACCGGCTCAAGACCGATGTCGTGCACTTCGATGGCGGCGCGGTCCTGTTTCGAACCGTTGATGGCGATCTTGAATTTGCGCGGCAAGAAGGCGAATTCCGGGTGGAACGTGGTCCACTGACGGACGATCTCGCACCAGGGGCGCGGGTCGATGACTTCATCGGCGGCGACGCCTGCGAACTGATCGGTGGTGGTGTTGCGCAGGCAGTTGCCGCTGGTCTGGATGGCGTGCATCTGCACGGTCGCCAACTCGGCCAGGATGTCGGGAATGTCTTCCAGGGCCGGCCAGTTGAACTGAACGTTCTGGCGGGTGGAAATGTGCGCATAGCCCTTGTCGTAATCGCGGGCGATCTTGGCCAGGGTACGCACCTGTCGGGCATTGAGTTGGCCATAAGGAACGGCGACACGCAGCATCGGCGCGAATCGCTGAATGTATAGGCCGTTCTGCAGGCGCAGCGGGCGGAATTCTTCCTCGCTCAGCTCACCGGCCAGGTAACGGCGGGTCTGATCACGGAACTGCTTGACGCGGTCCTCGATGATCCGCTGATCGTATTCGTCATATACGTACATAAAAGTCCTGTCTCAGGCATGCAGCTATTCGCGCGCACGGCCGCGCACTCCGGTTCGGAGCCGGGGCACCATAGCAGGTTGTATTTATGCGCAAAAGTGATGTTTTTGCATATGAAAAGAACCAAACGAACTATGTGAGACTGACTGCCATTTATGCGCTTGTCCTGACCCGGTGGGTATAATCCTGGGTTTGCTTCAGAGACCTCAGCCTATGCTCAAGGCCCTGTGCCACTGCCTATGCCTGTGCTTCGCCCTGCCATTGACCGCAGGTGCGCAGCCGGTGTCGGTGGTTTTCCTCAACCCGGGCTCGCCGGGCGAGACGTTCTGGGCCAGCTACAGCCGATTCATGCAGTCCGCTGCCGATGAACTGGGCATGGACTTGCGTGTGGAATATGGCGAGCGCCGGACCGATCTCGCCCTGAGTCAGGCCCGGGCGGCCCTCGATGGGCCCAGGCGACCAGATTACCTGGTACTGGTGAACGAACAGTACATCGCCCCCGAGATCATGCGCCTCTCGCAAGGGGCGGGGGTCAAGCTGCTGCTGGTCAACAACGGCTTGACGCCCAGCCAGGCACGGGCTGTGAGCGCCCGACCTGACAAATTCGCTCAGCCGTTGGGGTCTCTGACCACCAATGACGAACAAGCCGGGTTCCAGATGTTGCGCGAGATGATCGCGCAATTGCCTGCCGCAAGCGGTCCAGTGGATCTGGTCGCGTTTTCAGGCGTGAAAACTACGCCTGCCTCGCAGCGCCGGGAAGACGGCATGCGCCGCGCCTTGGCCGACTTCCCCCAGGTGCGCTTGCGCCAGGTGGTATACGGCGGGTGGAGCCGGCAGCGCGCCTACGAGCAGGCGCGGTTTCTGCTCGAACGTTACCCGCAAACACGGCTTGTATGGTCGGCCAATGACGAGATGGCCTTTGGGGCCATGCAGGCGTTCGAGGAGGCGGGGCTCAAGCCAGGCAAGGATGTGATGTTCAGTGCGGTGAACAGCTCGGGTGAGGCATTGCGTGCGCGTCTGGACGGACGCTTGAGTGTCCTGATGGGCGGGCATTTCAGCCTTGGGGGCTGGGCCATGGTCATGCTCAATGACGATGCCCACGGCCTGCCGTTTGGCCGCGATGGCCTGCGCGACTACAGCCTGCCTGTGTTGCAGAGCATCGACCAGGCCAAGGCCGGGCAATGGCTCAAACGACTGGAGCTGGCCGACTACGGCGTGGACTTCAAAGCGTACAGCGCCATAGGGCGCACGGCTGGCTATCAGTATCCGTTTCTCACGTCACCGGTCGAATACTGAGAAACCCTGCTTGAGCAAAGGTCTTTGCTGGTCTTAACTGCCGATTGTGCGGTGCATTCCCATAATCACTAGAAGAGGCAATGCCATGACCAACCCAACGAAGTTGCGCAAGCCCGGCCATAGCGTCGATACCTGGGCAATCCTGTGCCTAGTCGCGCTGGTCGTCATCACGGCGGTGTATTGGGGCACTCACCCGTAATCCTGCTTACCGATTACACGGCGCAGTGGCACCCACGCGCCGTATTTCCAGCTGCCCCTCTCGGGAACAGCTGGACGGACCCAGTTAAGCCTTAGCTGTCATACCCCAGGTTCGGCGCCAGCCAACGCTCGCTGACACTCACGGGTTGACCTTTGCGGGTGCTGTAGCTCTCGATCTGATCCTTGTCGACCTTGCCCACCGCAAAGTACTGCGCCTGCGGGTGGGCGAAGTACCAGCCGCTGACAGCCGCGGCCGGGAACATCGCGTAATGCTCGGTCAGGAAGACGCCACTTGGGCCCGTTTCGCCGATGGCACTGCCGTCGAGCAGGCGGAACAGGGTCTCTTTCTCAGTGTGGTCGGGGCAGGCCGGGTAGCCCGGCGCCGGACGAATGCCACGGTACTGCTCCTTGATCAGCGCCTCGTTGTCCAGCTGCTCCTCCCGGGCATACCCCCAGTAGTCTTTGCGCACCTGCTCATGCAGCCATTCGGCGCAGGCCTCGGCCAGGCGATCGGCCAGGGCCTTGACCATGATCGAGCTGTAGTCGTCGCCTTTGTCCTGATAGGCCTTGGCGACTTCTTCGGCACCGATACCCGCCGTGGTGATGAACCCGCCGACGTAGTCGGTCACACCGCTGGCCTTGGGCGCCACGAAGTCGGCCAGCGACCAGTTGGGCTTGCCGTCGGGCTTGATGGTCTGCTGGCGCAGGTGGTGCAAGGTCGCCAGCGCAGCGCCGTCTTCACCGTACACCTCGATGTCGTCATCGGCCACTTGGTTGGCAGGCCAGAAGCCAAACACCGCGCGAGCACTGATGAGTTTTTCGTCGATGAGTTTGTCGAGCATCTCGCGGGCGTCCGCGTACAGGGCGGTCGCCGCCTCGCCAACGACTTCGTCAGTGAGAATTCGCGGGAACTTGCCTGCCAGGTCCCAGGAAATGAAGAACGGCGTCCAGTCGATATATTGGGCCAGGGTGCGCAGGTCGATGTCATGCAGGACCTTGGTACCCATGAAAGAGGGTACCGCTGGCTGGTAGCCGGCCCAGTCGTACTGGGGTTTGGCTGCCACTGCCTGGGCATAGGTGAGACGCTCGGTCCGGGCGCTGCGGTTGGCCGTGCGCGCGCGTACCTCTTCGTAGTCCTGGCGTGTGCGTTCGACGAAACCTGACTTGAGCTCCTTGGACAACAATTGAGTCGCCACACCCACGGCGCGGGACGCATCGGTCACGTAGATCACGGCGTCATTGCTGTACTTGGGCTCGATCTTCACGGCCGTGTGAGCCTTGGAAGTGGTAGCGCCGCCAATCATCAACGGCAGCTCGAAGCCCTGGCGCTGCATCTCGCGCGCCACATGCACCATCTCGTCCAGCGACGGTGTGATCAGGCCCGACAGGCCGATGATGTCGCATTTCTCGTCACGTGCCGTCTGCAGGATCTTCTCGGCGGGCACCATCACCCCCAGGTCAACGATGTCGTAGCCGTTGCAGCCCAGCACCACGCCGACGATGTTCTTGCCGATGTCGTGCACATCACCCTTGACCGTCGCCATTAGAATCTTGCCCTTGGCCTCGGGCTTGTCGCCTTTCTCGGCCTCGATGAACGGGATCAGGTGCGCAACGGCCTCCTTCATCACCCGGGCCGACTTGACCACCTGGGGCAGGAACATCTTGCCTGCGCCGAACAAGTCGCCGACCACGTTCATGCCGTTCATCAAGGGGCCTTCGATGACCTCGATCGGCCGTGCACATTGCTGGCGGCACGCCTCGGTGTCCTCGACGATGAACGCCGTGATGCCTTTGACCAGCGCATGCTCCAGGCGCTTTTCCACCGGCAGCGAGCGCCATTGCTCGTTCTCGACTTCCCGCGTGGCACCGCCGCCCTTGTAGTCGTCGGCAATGGCCAGCAGCGCATCGGTGCCCTGGGGCGTGCGGTTGAGTACTACATCCTCGACCTTTTCCCGCAACTGCGCCGGGATCTCGTCGTAGATTTCCAATTGACCGGCATTGACGATGCCCATGGTCAGGCCGTTGGCGATGGCGTGGTACAGGAACACCGAGTGAATCGCCTCGCGCACCGGGTTGTTGCCCCGGAACGAGAACGACACGTTGGACACCCCGCCCGAGGTCAGGGCGTGGGGCAGGTGGTCGCGGATATAGGCGCAGGCCTCGATGAAGTCGACTGCATAGTTGTTGTGTTCCTCGATGCCGGTGGCGACAGCGAAGATGTTCGGGTCGAAGATGATGTCCTCGGCAGGGAAGCCAACCTCGTTGACCAGGATGTCGTAGCTGCGCTTGCAGATTTCCTGCTTGCGCGCGGCGGTATCGGCCTGGCCGACTTCGTCGAAGGCCATGACCACCACGGCGGCGCCATAGCGCTTGCACAAGCGGGCGTGGTGCTTGAACTGCTCAACGCCTTCCTTCATGGAAATGGAGTTGACGATGCCTTTGCCCTGGATGCACTTGAGGCCGGCCTCGATCACCTCCCACTTCGAAGAGTCGATCATGATCGGCACGCGCGAGATATCCGGCTCACCGGCGATCAGGTTGAGGAAACGGACCATGGCCGCCTGGGAGTCGAGCATCCCTTCGTCCATGTTGATGTCGATGACCTGGGCGCCAGCCTCTACTTGTTGCAGCGCCACTTCCAGAGCCTCGGTGTAGTTTTCCTCGCGAATCAGTCGCGCAAACCTGGCCGAGCCGGTGATATTGGTGCGCTCACCGACGTTGACGAACAACGACTGGCGATCGATGGTAAAGGGCTCCAGGCCCGAGAGGCGGCATGCCTTGGCGATCTCCGGGATTGGCCGTGGTGGGTACTTGGCCACCGCCTCGGCGATGGCCTGGATGTGCCCAGGGGTGGTGCCGCAGCAACCGCCAATGATGTTCAGGAAGCCACTGGCGGCGAACTCCTCGACCACTGCCGCCATTTCCGCCGGGGTTTCGTCGTACTCACCGAACGCATTGGGCAAGCCCGCATTGGGGTGTGCCGAAACGTGGGTGTCGGCCTTGCTCGACAACTCTTCCAGGTAAGGACGCAAGTCCTTGGCGCCCAATGCGCAGTTCAGGCCCACGGATATCGGCTTGGCATGCCGGACCGAGTTCCAGAAGGCTTCGGTGGTCTGTCCGGACAGCGTGCGGCCGGAGGCATCGGTGATGGTGCCGGAAATCATGATCGGCAGCTCGATTCCATCATCTTCGAACACCTGCTGCACGGCGAAGATAGCGGCCTTGGCATTGAGAGTGTCGAAGATGGTTTCGATCAGGATCAGGTCGGCACCACCCTCGATCAGCCCGCGGGTAGCCTCGATGTAGTTTTCCACCAGCGCGTCGAACGTGACGTTGCGATAGCCGGGGTCGTTCACATCGGGGGAGATCGAGCAGGTCCGGCTGGTCGGGCCGAGCACGCCCGCCACGAAGCGCGGTTTGTCAGGGGTTTCCAGCGTCTTGGCATCGGCCACTTGGCGGGCGATGCGCGCGCCTTGCACGTTCAATTCATACACCAGCGATTCCATGCCATAGTCGGCCTGGGAGATCTGGGTGGCATTGAAGGTGTTGGTCTCGAGGATATCGGCGCCCGCGTCCAGGTAGGCCATCTCGATGGCGGCGATGATATCGGGGCGGCTGAGCAGCAGCAGGTCATTGTTGCCTTTGACGTCGCTTGGCCAATCGGCGAAGCGCGTGCCACGATAGTCGGCTTCCTCCAACCGGTAGCTCTGGATCATAGTGCCCATGCCGCCATCGAGAATCAGGATGCGCTCTTTAAGTGCTTGTTGAAGTGCGTGAAGACGAGCGCTGCGGTCGGACATATGAACTACCTGGTCGGGCGGAAATCAGAAAGTGCTGAATCATAACAAAGCTGCACGGTTTTTAGGGGTGTGCCCGGTTTTCATGAAATATGTTCATGTTGCCAACCCTTCATCCCAGCTATTAATACAAGCATTGCCAATTTTTCATTGCCTTGGCTGCACATAATCAGGACATCCCGCACATGGTGCATCGTATGCTTGCCGGCCTCGCTGCCCTGTTGATCAGTGGCGCGGTGCTCGGGCAAGGTCTTCAACCAGCTCCAACCATTTCCTATACCCGCGATGTCCAGCCGATCTTCACCGAGAAGTGCGTCGCCTGCCACGCCTGCAACGACGCCGCCTGCCAGCTCAAGCTCGAGGGCGCCGAAGGTGCCGTGCGCGGTGCCAGCAAGGTGCCCGTCTATCAGGGCGAGCGCAGCAAGGCCGTAGCGCCCACGCGATTGTTCTATGACGCCCATAGCGAGGCCGAGTGGCGCAAGAAAGGCTTCTATTCGGTGCTCGACAATCAAAGCGGCCAGGCCGCGCTGATGGCACGCATGCTCGAACTGGGGCACAAGACGCCGCTCACCCCAAATGCCAAGGTACCGGATGAGATTGCACTTGGCCTGAACCGCAACAACATGTGCCCGTTGCCCCATGAGTTCGATGCTTATGCCGGTGTGCATCCCAAGGAGGGCATGCCGCTGGCCGTGACCGGCCTGACCGACCAGGAATACGCGACACTGCGTGGCTGGCTGGCGGCGGGTGCGCCCGTCGAGTACCAGGCGATCAAGCCCAGTGCCAGCGAAGCCCGTCAGATCGCCGAATGGGAAGCGCTGCTCAATCGTCCAGGGGCTTCAGAAGCACTGGTGGGGCGCTGGCTGTACGAGCACCTGTTCCTGGCCCACATTCATTTTACCGGGGGTGAGCAGGGGCACTTTTTCCAATGGGTACGCTCGCGCACGCCCAGCGGGCAGCCTGCCGACATCATTGCCACGCGCAGGCCCAATGATCCGCCCGGCACAGCGTTCTTCTATCGCCTGATTCCCGTGCAGGGTGTGATCGTGCACAAGACTCACATCACTTACCCCCTCGGGCCGCAAAAACTCAAGCGGGTCAAGCAGCTCTTCTACGCCGGCGATTGGCAGGTGACCACGCTGCCAGGCTACGGCCCTCGGCACCGCGCCAATCCCTTCGAAACGTTCGAGGCGATCCCGGCGGTGGCGCGCTACCAGTTCATGCTCGACAACGCCGAGTACTTCGTGCGCACCTTCATACGCGGACCGGTCTGCCGTGGGCAGATTGCCACGGACGTGATCCGCGACAACTTCTGGGCGCTGTTCCAGGAGCCGGCTTTCGATCGCTACGTCACCGATGCCCGTTACCGTGGCAAGGCCACGCCCTTGCTCGCCATGCCAGGTCAGAACGATGACGTGGGCAGTGTGCTTGCGTTGTGGCGCGCCTATCGCGACAAGCGCAACGAGTACGAGAAACTGCGCCGTGAGGCCTACGCCGATATGCCGGCCCCGGGCTGGTCGACATTGTGGACGGGCAACGACAACGCGTTGCTGAGCATCTTCCGTCATTTCGACAGCGCGACGGTGACCAAGGGCCTGGTGGGGGACGTACCCCTGACGATGTGGCTGTTCGACTATCCCTTGCTGGAACGCACTTACTATCAGTTGGCGGTCAACTTCGACGTCTTCGGCAACCTGTCGCACCAGTTGCAGACGCGCCTGTACTTCGACCTGATCCGCAACGGCGCCGAGGTCAATTTCCTGCGCCTGATGCCGGCTGAGGCGCGCCAAGACATCCTGAGCGACTGGTATCAGGACAGCGGCAAGATAAAGATGTGGCTCGACTATGAAAACATCGACGCCGATACGCCGAGCGGCCTTGCCTTGAGCCCACGCGATCCCAAGCGCGATTTCGGTATGCAGTTGATCGCGCGTACCGCCAGCATCAATGCCTCACCCGATCCGATCAACCGCTGCCAGGGGGCGTATTGCTCGCGCCCGCAGATGAGTGAAGAGTTTCGCAACGCAGAGCAGTCGCTCAGCCGGCTGGTCTCGCGTCCTGCAGCCGGGTTGAAAGTGATCAATCAGTTGCCTGAGGCGACACTGCTGCGCATCGAAGGGCAGGGTGGGCAGCGGCAGGTCTACACCTTGATGCGCAACCGGGCGCACAGCAACGTGGCATTCCTGCTGGGCGAGGCTTATCGTTACCAGCCGGGCCTCGATACCCTGACCTTGCAGCCCGGGGTCATGACCAGCTACCCCAACTTCATGTTCAACGTGCCAGCCGCCGAAGTACCGGTTTTCGTCGATCTGATGAGTCAGGCCAAGGATGATACCGCTCGCTTCGAGCGCATCGTAGAGCGGTGGGGCATACGCCGTACCCATCCGCAATTCTGGCGTTACTTCCATGACCTGAGCGCGTTCATTCTGGAAACCGACCCCGTGGAAACGGGCGTGCTGGACATGAATCGCTACGAAAACCTCTGATCGGGGCGCGCTGACCTTTCGCGCCCTCCTGCGGTCCCAACCCATGAGTGGCACCGGCAGCTGCGCTGCAGCCGGTGCCTGAATGCACCGGCAAACGCAGGGTACTTCATGCTGTATTCGCTTCAGGCACTTCGTGCTTTCGCCGCCTGGGTGGTCGTCTGCCACCACTTCATGCAGGTTTTCTTCGACTTTCACGCCTCCGGCCCCGTCGGCCAATTGTTCACTGACCGGGGTGCGGTGGGCGTGGATATCTTCTTCGTCATCAGTGGGTTGGTCATCTACCTTTCGACCTGCGACAAGCAGGTTGTCCCGCATCAGTTTGTGCTCAACCGCGTGCTGCGTATCGTGCCAGCCTACTGGTTCTACTCAGCGTTGATGGCCTTGATGCTGCTCGCCTTCAGTCAATGGATGCCGCATCAGGTATTCACCTGGCAACACCTGCTGCGTTCACTCTTTTTCATACCAGCAGAAAACCCAGGTGGTTACGGTATGTACCCTACCTTGAACGTTGGCTGGACCCTAAACTTCGAGATGATGTTCTACCTGCTGTTCGGGATGGCGTTTCTCGTAAGCCGGCGCCTGCATTTACTGGTGGTCGCCGGCCTGTTGGTAGGGGTGAGTGAAATCCTGGGGCGCCTGGGCGTGGTCAGTCACTTCTACAACAACGACATCGTCTATGAGTTTCTGCTGGGCATTGGTATAGGTGTGCTTTACCGCCGTGGCCTGGTCCGTCAGGGTATTTGGGTCCCGATGGGGCTCCTGGCCGTAGCCGCGTTGGCCATCTATCAGCTCGACGCGTCCCAAAGGCTGCTGCATTGGGGCCTGCCAAGTGCAATGGTTGTCCTCGCCTTCATCGCCATGGAGCCACTGTTCAAGGGTAATCGCATCCTCAAGGCGCTGGGCGACTGCTCGTATTCGGTGTACCTGATCCATGTGCTGGTCCTGCACCTGGGCTGGTTTGCCAGTCAGCAACTGGGGCTGGACCCGTACCTGACATTCGCCCTCTGCGTGCCTTGCATTGCCACCCTGTCGTGGCTCAGTTACCAGTGGATCGAGCGCGGGCTGTACCGCTGCATGCAGGCCTGGATGCAGGCACCGAGCGCGCAGGCGCAGCCGTATGTGCTTTCCCGAGTCAAATACTAGGACTTTGTTAGAGGGCTGCGTTGGCGTACACTGACGCGCAAGTCTGTGAGGAACCTACATGAGCGCTATAACCATTACCGACGCCGCCCATGACTACCTGGCCGATCTGCTGTCCAAGCAGAACACGCCCGGTATCGGCATTCGTATCTTCATCACCCAGCCGGGTACCCAGTACGCCGAGACGTGCATCGCCTACTGCAAGCCGGGCGAAGAGAAGCCTGATGACACTGCTGTGGGCCTCAAGAGCTTCACCGCTTACCTCGATGCGGTCAGCGTGCCGTTCCTGGAAGACGCGCTGGTGGACTACGCCACCGACCGCATGGGTGGCCAGTTGACCATCAAGGCGCCTAACGCCAAGGTGCCCATGGTCAATGAAGACAGCCCGATCAACGAACGCATCAACTACTATCTGCAGACCGAAATCAATCCTGGCCTAGCTAGCCATGGCGGTCAGGTCAGCCTGGTGGATGTGGTCGACGAGGGCATTGCAGTACTGCAATTTGGCGGTGGCTGCCAGGGTTGCGGTCAGGCAGACGTTACCCTCAAGGAAGGCATCGAGCGCACGCTTCTAGAGCGTATCCCCGAGCTCAAGGGCGTGCGTGACGTGACTGACCATAGCCAGAAAGAAAACGCCTACTACTAGTAGGGCTTCCGGGTTGCGCCGAGCTGGAATCGGACTTGGCGTGGGCCCTGTAAGCCGACGTGCCGCTTTGCGCTAGCAACAAACTGTTACGTTTGCAACCTCTGCGACAATTGGCCGCTGCCTGTATTCAGCGGCCTGGAGAGGTAATCGCCGCCGGTGGGTAGAAGGGACATGGGGGGCATGCCAGAATGCGCCGGTTTTCTGGCCGGCCCGTCCCGAGTGTCGGCACCTTCCCTGTAAAGGATGGTTTCATGAATGATCTTCTGACCCGGCGTTCAGTCGTCGCCGGCATGGGCGTTCTTGGACTTGGCCTGCTGGCAGGTTGCAGTCCGGCGCGTGGGCTTGAGTTCAAGTACGGCAAGAACATGAGCAATGAAATCCTTGGGCGAAAGTTCTCGCTGCGGGATCCACAAGGCAACGTCCGTACCCTGTCAAGCTTCTATGGCAGCATGCCGATGGTCTTCTTCGGCTTCACCCAGTGCCCGGCCATCTGTCCGACCACCCTGGCGCGAGCTGCTCAAATTCGCAAACTGCTGCGCGGCCGTGACCGTGATCTGTTCCAGGTGGTATTCATCACGCTCGATCCAGAGCGCGATACGCCGGAAGTGCTCGATGCCTACGTCAAGGCGTTCGACCCGACCTTCACCGCGCTTACCGGCACGCCTGAAGAAATCGACGCCGTGGCCAGGGAGTTCAAGGTGTTCTACGAAAAGGTCCCGGCCGGCGACACCTATACCATTTCCCATTCGTCCACCAGCTACGTCTACGACACCCGTGGCACCCTGCGGCTGAGCCTCGGGCATTCCCTGACAGCCAAGGAATGTGCCGAAGACCTGGTTACCCTGATGGAGATCTGCTGAATGTCATTGCAATCCGTTAAGCGCGGCCTGGCGGCCTTGGTCCTGCTGGGCATCACTGGGCCGGTACTGGCCCAGACCACCGTCAGCGAAGCGTGGGTGCGCGCCAGCGTGCCTCACCAGCAGTCGACCGGCGCATTCATGACCATTACCGCCAGTGGCGACAGCAAGCTGGTCAGTGTCGCCTCGCCTGTGGCCAAGACCGTCCAAGTACATGAAATGACCATGAACGGGGACGTCATGGGCATGCGTGAGGTCAAGGCGGTTCCGCTGCCGGCCGGCAAGCCCGTCACCCTGGACCCCAATGGCTTGCACGTAATGTTGATGGGCTTGAACGATCAGGTAAAGGAAGGCCAGCAGGTCCCGCTGACCCTGACGGTGCAAGCCGCTGATGGCACTACCGAGTCAGTCGCCGTGCAAGCTCAGGTACGTGCGCTCACTGCCCAGGCGCCAGGTGAGCATGATCATATGCACATGGACCACCCGTAACACTCAATGGGGCTGCTTTGCGGCCCCAGCAAGGTCAACTGCGAAATTTCGGCAGTGGCCTGTCCAGCGTCAATGACGTCAGTGCTCGGCGCACACGTGCTTCGTCAGCTTCCAGGGCCTTCAGGCTCGCCCTTATCTTACCGGCCGCCGGCAGGTCGCCCTGTCGGTCGATCCAGTCTGCGATCTCCTTGCAGGCGGTGCTTAGGCACGCTTGCCGCTGATTCATCAGTGACAGAAGGGTGGTGATCTCTCTTTCAGACATGACGGCTCCTCCTTTCAGCCTTTTAAGTGTAGCAGCGCCACGGCCAACCGACTGCGCCGCGTTGACGCACTCAAGCGGCGAAACAGGCTAACCGATAGGCCCCCGGGGTGATGCCATAGGCTTGCTTGAACTGCCTGTTCAAGTGGCTCTGATCGGCAAAACCCAGGCTGAACGCCACTGCCGCAGGCGGCTGCCCCTGCTTGAGCAGTTCCCTGGCCCTTACAAGACGTTGCTGTTTGAGCCAGGCGTGAGGGGGCATGCCCGTGGCCTGGCGAAACACCCGTGCGAAGTGAAACGGCGACAGGTTGACGGCAGCCGCCAGCAACTCCAGCGACGGCGGGTCGGCCAAGTGGGCTTCCAGCAACTCCCGGGCACGTACAACAGCGCGAGGCTCTTGACCTGGGGCAGACAGTTCGGCCAGGCGACCGTGGCGTTGAACCAGCGCCAATACCGCCTGGCGCCATACGGTTTGTTGATGCAGTGCGCTGGCGCTGCTCTCGGACAGTTGATGCAGTTGGCTGAAGGCGCTGGCAAGGCCAGGGTCGTGGATCACGCTATCGCGAAAGCGCGGCATCCCCGCATGGCCCAGTTCCAGTTCATCGAGCACGCCGGTTACGCGCTCATGTTCAGGGTAGAACCCGCGATAGCGCCACCCGGCTTCGTGGGCCTTGGCACCGGTGTGCAGTTCGTCCGGGTTGATCAGGACCATGCTGCCAACGGGGGCAAGGTGCTCGCTGCCTCGGTGCCAGAAGCGCTGGGCACCGGACTCGATGACCGTGAACACATAGCCTTCATGCACATGGGGTGCGAACCGCTGTTGCACATACCGGGCGTGCAGCATTTCCACATCGCCCAGCGCCGGTGCCTGCCATAGGTGCGTTTGCTCACAGGTCGTGGCGTTCATGAGAGGACACTTCGCAGGACGAAGAAAATCAACATGCTCAACAGCATGCTCAGCATCACGTTGCGGGTCAACCTCACCAGTGCGGCGGCCACCACCGCCCCCAACAGGTAAGGGTTCAGCGGTTGCAGGTTGAGCGTATGCGCCGGCATGAAGATGATAGGCCCGCAGATGGCCGTGAGCATGCCCGGCACCGCAAAACCCAAAAATTGACGCGCATTGGCGCTCAGCCGCAACGGTAAGCGCGGTTCGAGAAAAGCATAGCGATTGAGGAAGACCACTACGCCCATGCCGATGATAAGCAGCCAGGTCATCACACAACCCTCCCAAGCTTCTGGCACGCGAAACCGGTGCCCATCCCAAGCAGGCCAGCGCTGACCAAGGCCGTTTCCCAATGCCAGTGGCTGAACAGTACTGAGGCGCCCAGTGAAACGGCGACACAAGCCAGGGTAGGCAGATTACGTACCAGGGGCGTGATCAGGGCGACGAACGTGGCGACGATTGAGAAGTCCAGGCCTAGCTGATCAAGGTGTGGAATGCTTTTCCCCAGCACGATTCCGGCCCAGGTGAACAGATTCCATGCAACGTAGAATGTGAAGCCTATGCCCAAGGCATACCAGCGATTGAAATGCTGGTGGTCGTGCCGACTGGTCAAGGCAAAGAACTCATCGGTCAGCAGAAATCCAAGGCCCAGGCGCCAGCGCAATGGCAAAGGGGAGAGCGCTGGGCGCATCGACAACCCGTAAAGCAGGTGCTGTGAAGTGAGTAACAAGGTCGTCAGGAGTATGGAGGCCAGGCTGGCACCGCTTTTGAGCATGCCGATGGCCACCAGTTGCGCGGCGCCGGCAAAGACGATCGCCGAGAGCCCTTGGCCTTCCCAGGCGCTGAGGTTGGCTGCGATGGCCATGGACCCGGCCAGCAGGCCCCAGGGTGCGACAGCAAGCGACAACGGCAGGATGGCGATGGCGCCCTGCAGGAAGGCGTGGCGTGCGATGGACGGCATAGGTATGGGCATCTGGACAAGGCAGGCCAGCATGCCAAGCCATCACAGGCGATGGCTTGAACGTTCTTGCTCTCTTGTCACCCGCTTGGTGCGCCGCGCCCAGACCCGCAGCGGGTGGGTCAGGGCCGGCTGGTCAAATGCTGCTGCGCCGTGACACAGCCGTTGGTCTCTACGGCTTTTTGCAGCAATGAGTGGCGGTGTTGCGGATCGAGATCACCCAGCAGGCGGTAGACCTCAGCCTGGTAATCGCGCTGACGTCCCCACAGCATCTCAAGGCCCTGGGGTTGACTGCGGCTGCAGGCCATGCGGGTGGCAGGCTGGGGGTAGTAAGGCGCATAGAGGGTTGCCATGCTGGGTACGGCCTCCAAAGCGGCGCGGTACTGGGCACTGGCGTTGTAAGGTGGGCACCAGGTGGCGATGGCAGGCGCCGCCGGCGCAAACCCCTGGTCGAGGCTTGCCTGGAGCAAAGGGCAGGCAGCGTCGGGTATTTGCGCGGCGGGCAAGTAAGTCATGTAATAGAGCGCCAGACGGTACTGCGCGACTGGGTGACCGAGTGCGACCGACTTCTTGAGCAGTGCCACCGCAGTCGGCAAGGTGTGTGCCATGGCCTGCCCCTGACGACGCAGCTCTGGGTCGCTACCCAGGGCCGTTCGCAAGACGCTTTCATCCTCCTGGGTATCGGCCTGTTCCAGAAGGGGCAATGCCTGGCGGTAGAGCAGATCGGCATGGGGGTCGATGGACACTTCCAGTGCATGCCCCGCCGCAGGTGCCAGGGCGGCCAGTACCAGTGCCATTTGTGGCAAGCGACTCACAGGCTTGCCTCGCAAGTTGCCAGGCAAGGATGGACGGCTTCTCTATTCATGACAGTCAAGCGTACGCCTCAGGCAATCGGAACGACAGGCTATTCTAGCCATGCAACAGGCCGGTCCGAAAGACCACCCGACGATTGTCAGTCAGACACGCTTACAGTGTGCTTGCGCGCTGCGGTTTTTCCTGGGCAAGTCCGAGCTTGGCCGTTATCACTTTAGCCAACGCAGTCTGTCCCAAATCGTTGAGGTGCAGGCGATCAATGAACAGGTCCGAACCGAAGGCTGGGGAGCTGTCGAGCATGCAGTTCATGTCGTAGCAGGGCACCGGCGCGGCCTGTTCACGAATGCGGCGAAAGAATGCCGCGTGTACCCTGCGATCGAAAACGCCTTCGAGCAAGCGGTCGGTGCTTCCCGGCGTTTGCTGGAGCGCGCTCAGCATGGCCTGCTCACCCGCTGGCAGACTCTCGCGACACCAGTGCACCAGGGGCTGAAGGATGAAAGTGAGGGTGGTATGGGCGCTGCCTAATAGCCGATCCCATTGCTGCACTGCGCGAGCGATATGGTCGGCTGCCTGGGTCATGCGTTTTTCTGCCGGGGACAGTGCTTCGATAGACTGATGAGGTCGAGGCGCGGGGGCCGGCGGTGCCAGCACCTTGGTCAACCGCTGCCAGAGGGTCAGGCCAGGCTGTGATGCTGCCTGGACTTCCTCTGAGCCGGCCACGGACGTTTGCCAGTCATTGCTCTGTTGAGGTTCAGGTGAGCAGGCAGTGATGTCCCAAAGCGCTTCGTGCGCCAAGCTGTTGAGTCCGCTGAGTATGACCACATGTCCCAGCGGCGCCAGGCGGTGCTCGTGGGTAAGGAACAGCAGCAGCTCCTGGCTCGCATCCAGCCCGCACCCGGCCAGGCTCAACCAGATTTCTCCGGTCAGCACCGAGAGCTGCGAGGCGACCGTGTGTTCATCCGAACTGGCGCCGATGCCCATGGCCACCGACCCCCCGACCAGCAGGTTGAGACGCGTAGTGCCGTTGCGTTCAGCCACCGAAAACCGCCGGCCGTTGCAGTAGCTGTAGCGCAGGCCCAGGGCGTCGGTGTTGACGACGGCCGAGCTGAACCCGGTTTCGTGCACCCGAACGCGTTGAGTGGCGCACTGGGTGGCCTTGGCAAGCAGCTGTTGGTACTCGAGCTGCAAAGGCGAAAGCCCTTGGCGACTGGCTGTGGACATCTGGTCTCCTGGCAAGGCACCGCGTCAGGCAAGGTGCTAGGCGGTTAGCTCCCTGAGGTTGTACAAAAGCCCGCCGATGGCGATCAACAGCAATGCCACGCCAGACGCAAGGCTGATGAATCGATGGCTGCGTGCTGAGGCAATCTTGCCGATGGCAAAGATGTAAAGACTCAGCACGGCGAAGTCGATAACGATCCATAGCAGAGAAAGCACGACCATGCTCTTGCCGAACGACTCGGTAATCTGGATGAACTGCGGGAAGAAGGCGATGAAGAAAATGATGTCCTTAGGGTTGGAGATGCCCACCATGAAGCCTTGCCAAAGACCCCCGCGGCCCGCGGGCTTGGCCATATCGGGCTCGTGGTTGGGATGCGGCGCCTTGAGCGCTTCCCTGAGCGTGCCCACGGCGATGTAGCCGATGAACAGGCAACCCAGCAGGCTCATGGCGCCAAGCCATGCCCTGTCAATGGCTGCGCTGGTAAGAATGATCCAGGCCGCTGCTCCGATCAGTACCAGTGAGGCCCAGTTGGTGCCCAGGGCCGTGAAAATGGCCTTGCGTGAGCCCGAAGCGGCTGCGGTGTTGACGATCAATGCCACGACCGGACCTGGAGTGGCGATCAGCAGCAGGACGGTAAGGGCGTAGGTGGCAGTCAGGGCGGTATTCACGTCATTTCTCGATGATGTTGTCGGGGGTGGCAGACACGGCGGTCCTGGCATGGAAAGGGCAGCGCGCCGGGTTCAACGAACCGGTTTCCTGCAACTGGTACTGCATCCACTCGAAATTATCCGCTTCACCGAAGAAACCGAGGCTTTCAGGTACTAACCCGTCGTTGTAGTGGCCGACCCGTTGACGAATGCGCTCGCGGATGCGCTGGCCGCTCTGGGTGGCGACATTGGCCACTTCGTCGAAGTTCTCTCGGGGGTTGATGACGAATGTGATGTGCTTGCCCAGGTTGCGGCTTTTCATCTGCTCGTGGCCCGGGAAATTCATGTTGATGAACAGCGCCATGCCGGCAAAGCAGAACGACCAGCCGCTGTCGGCGGGGTCGGCTGGCACTGTCTGGGGCCAGGGGTTCGGATCCCGAGCATGAACGCCTTGCAGCACCTTCCAGGCAAGCGCCTGCTGTTGGGCAAGCGGCATGTCGGTCACCGTTTCGAGAAATATCACCAACGGGTGGCCGATACGTAGCTTGCGCGCAACCGGATCCATCAACCGGACATAGCTGGTCAGCCCTTGAGCGATGTCATCCGCCAGCTGTTCGGCGCGGGCGAAAAGGACATAGCACGTCTGCGCATTGACTGCCTTGCGCCCGAACAGGCAGGGGAATTCCGGATTGGCAAGGGTCTGGCGAAAGTGTTGCAGGGTAGCGATTGTCCAGTGTGTTTCGATGCACTCATGTTCGAGGGCCTGCTCAAACGCATCCAGGCGGTAGCAATGTCCATATCCCGTAAACATGGTTTCCCCGAGCTTCAAATGATGAACGATCCACGCAGATTCAGGCAGGATTTAGGTTATGTATGTTTTTTCACTGCATTTTCTAGCACTGTCGACAGGTTGTAAAACGCGTGAAATTATGAGCTACTATTAGTCTTGCTAATACTCAGGAGGCGTCAATGTCGGAAAGGATTCAGGCCTTGCATGCACTGCGTGCGTTCGAGGTTGCGTCCCGCTATGGTTCATTCACCAAGGCGGCGGAAGAGCTTGCACTGACCCAAGGCGCAGTCAGTCACCATATCAAGACCCTGGAGGGCATGTTCGGCTGCGATTTGTTCGAGCGGCGCGGGCCCAAACTGAGCCTGACCGAGCATGGGCGCTTGCTCTCTCAAGAGCTCAAGGTCGGCTTCAAGATCATTGAGAACGCTTGCTCGCTTCTGCGCCAGGACCGCTACGGCCTGCGTCTGAAGGCGCCTTCAACGCTCACCGTGCGTTGGTTGCTAAGGGCACTGGATGGCTTCAAGAAACACGAAGACACCTGTTCGGTGCAGTTGTCGAGCGTGTGGATGGACATCGACAGCGTCGATTTCTATTCCGAACCCTACGACTGCGCCATCTTGCTGGCCAACGGTCGGTTCGCTGCCGATGTGGAGAGTTGCCGGCTGTTCGACGAGTGGCTCATACCGGTGTGCCACCCTGACTACATGGAGCAGGCGCAGCCTGTGCTGTCGGACCTGAACCGTTGCGAACTGCTGCATCCCTCGCCGGATCGGCGCGACTGGCGGCGCTGGCTGGCGCGGATGGAGGCCCTTGATGTCAGCATCGACCAAGGCCAGGTTTTCGACACGCTCGATCAAGGTATCTCTGCCGCTCAGCAGGGCCTGGGCATCTCCGTGGTCGATCTGGTGTTGGCCAGTGCCGATCTGGCAGCCGGGCGCCTGGTGACACCTTTCAAGCAAGCCGTGGCAACTGGGGATGGCTACTACATGACTTGGCTGAAAAACAGCCCCAAGGCCCGTCAGATGCAAAAGTTGCGAGATTTTCTTCTCGGTCAAGTGCCTCCACTGGTGCTCAAGGACATCAACTACCTGTACAGCTGAATTCACTACACCGCACAGGGTAAGCGCGACCCGTCCACCGACGGTGGAGGTTAGACGCTGGGGCTTGGTTGCCGGCGCAATCATGTCGTCTCGCAGGCAAGGCCAGGTGCGCCTGGAGCGACCCGTTACATTCGTCATCATCAACAACGCAGAGGGCGCGGCGGTGGATTTGCAGCAGGGCTTCGTCCTGACCCGGCACTGGTACGACACGCAGGCAGGTACGTGCGTGGAGCTGTGGCTGGCTACCGATCAGGGCCCCCGGCAAGTGCGACTGGCGCCCCAGATCAATGTGGCGTTCGTCCCTCAGGCGCAACAAGCGCACGCGCAACGGTTGCTGGCCGACGAGCCGGATGCAGAGCTGCGCCCGCTTGGATTGAAGACATTCGATCAACGCCCAGTAATGGGCCTGTACTGCCGTCAATACCGGCAATTGCTTCAGGTAGAACAACGGCTGCGCGCCGCAGGTATCGACGTCTACGAGGCCGATGTCAGGCCACCGGAGCGCTACCTCATGGAGCGTTTCATTACGGCCCCCGTGCAGTTCGCTGGACGCCTGGATGAGCAGGGCGTGCTCTGCGATGCCCAGCTCAAGCCGCACGGCAGCTACCGTCCATCGCTGCGCGTGGTGTCGCTGGACATCGAAACCACCGAGCGGGGCGAGTTGTACAGCATCGCCCTGGAAGGCTGTGGGCAGCGCCAGGTGTACATGCTCGGCCCACCCAACGGTGACCCTCGCGAAGTTGACTTCGACCTGCACTACTGCGCCGATCGCAGTGCGTTGCTGCACTGCCTGAACCACTGGATAGCGCGCCACGACCCGGACGCGATCATCGGCTGGAACGTGGTGCAGTTCGACCTGCGCCTGCTGCATGAACACGGCAAGCAGCTGCAAGTGCCCATGCACCTGGGCAGGGGGGGAGCGGCCATGACCCTGCGCGCGTCAGGTAGTGGTGGCCATGTCTTCATTGATGTGCCCGGCAGATTGGTGATCGACGGCGTCGAAGCGCTGCGCTCGGCAACGTGGAGTTTTCCATCGTTCAGTCTTGAAAATGTCGCGCGAACCCTCTTGGGTGACGGCAAGGCGATCAGTACGCCCTACCAGCGCATGGATGAAATCAATCGCATGTTCGCCGAGGACAAGCCTGCGCTGGCGCGCTACAACCTGAAGGACTGTGAACTGGTCACACGCATCTTTGCCCACACCAGGTTGCTGGAGTTTCTACTTGAGCGCGCGTCGGTCACGGGCCTGGCGGCAGACCGCAGCGGTGGCTCGGTGGCCGCCTTCTGCCACTTGTACATGCCTCACATGCACCGCCAAGGCTACGTCGCGCCCAACCTGGGCAGCCGCCCCGACGAAGCCAGTCCCGGCGGTTTCGTCATGGATTCACGACCTGGGCTGTACGATTCGGTACTGGTGCTGGACTACAAGAGCTTGTACCCCTCGATCATCCGCACATTCCTGATTGACCCTGTCGGCCTCGCCGAGGGGCTGCAACAGCCAGATGACACAAACGCGGTCGAAGGCTTCAGAGGGGCGCGTTTCTCACGCACACGTCACTGTCTGCCGGCGATCGTCGAACGTGTGTGGCGCGCCAGGGAACACGCCAAGCAGGATCGCAATGCGCCATTGTCCCAGGCGCTGAAAATCATCATGAATGCCTTCTACGGGGTGTTGGGCTCAAGTGGCTGCCGGTTTTTCGATGCGCGACTGGCCTCATCGATCACCTTGCGCGGGCACCAGATCATGCGCCAGACCCGCGCCCTGGTCGAAGCCCGCGGGTATGACGTGATCTATGGCGATACGGATTCGACATTCGTCTGGCTCAAGACCGGCCATGATGAGGCGGCGGCCGAGCAGATCGGCAATGCACTGGTGCGCGAGGTGAATCAATGGTGGCGCGAACACCTGCGCCAGACGCTCGGCCTGGAGAGTGCGCTTGAGTTGCAGTTCGAGACCCATTACCGGCGTTTTCTCATGCCCACCATACGCGGCACCGAGGAGGGCAGCAAAAAGCGCTATGCCGGCCTTGTTCAGCGTGCCGATGGCACTGAAGACATGGTCTTCAAAGGGCTGGAATCGGTACGCACCGATTGGTCGCTGCTGGCCAGGACCTTCCAACAGCAGCTCTACCGACGCATTTTTCGCGGCGAGCCTTATCGCGAATTCGTTCGCGAGTACGTCGGCCAGATGCTCGCTGGAGAGCACGACGCTTCGCTTGTATATCGCAAACGCCTGCGCCGCCCGCTGGCGGAGTATCAGCGTAACGTGCCACCGCATGTGCGGGCCGCACGGCTTGCCGATGACTATAACCGGGAACTGGGTCGCTCGCTCCAGTACCAGCGCGGAGGCTGGATCAGCTACCTCATGACCACTGCCGGGCCCCAGCCGTTGGAGAATCGTCGTGCCCCCATCGACTATGACCATTATCTGTCACGCCAGCTGCAGCCGGTCGCCGATGCGATTCTTCCCTTTGTGGGTGATCGCTTTTCTACGTTGATCGATGACCAGATGCTGCTGTTTTGATCGTGAGGTAGTACCCCGTCGCCGCAGGTATGTTTGTCGTCTCGCTAACCTCCCGTGCAAAATCACTTCACGGGAGCAACTGATGGACACCGCACTCACTGATCAACAGCTGGCGGAGCAGGCCTGCCAGGATGGCCTGATCGCTGCTCGCTTGCCGGCCTGGCTCAAAAAGCTCGATAAGGTATTCATTGCCCAGGCAGGGCAAGCGCTGAACAGCAGCCTGAAATGCCGCCAGCGTCTGGCCGCGCGGTGGGGATTGATCGAAGGTATCGAGGCATTCGCCAAGCCCCTGCTGGAAAAATCCCTGAGCGCTCGTTTCGGTATCACCCAGGGCGTGGACCAGTTGTGGTTTCGCAATGCTTACGAGGTACCGCTCGCCACTTACTTCCCGATACGGGTGCCCTTGTACGAACGCCACTACTACCAGATACCGCTGCTTGAAGCCGTCTTGCGAAATTTTACCGCTGAACAGACGCAGCCCCAGGTCTTGCCGCCGATGGCTGGCGTGTTCGACGCGGCAGGTAACTCGGTGCCCAGGCTTAGCGCCGCTCGGTTTGCCCAGTTGACCCGGGAACTGGATCTGGGTGGGCTCTATCAACAACACTTGTCTGCCCATCTAGCGTCGGCCTCCATGCAAGCGCTACTAGGTGAGCTGAACCGGCACGAAATGGTGCTTGATGCATTCAAGGCCGATGCCCAGGGCGTGTTCGCTCCCGGCGAGCTCGAACTGTTGGTCGATTTGTGGCAAAGCGGCAGGCTGGGACGCCTGCACGGCAATCGAGTGCTTCCTAAAAGCTTGCAGATTATGGATTGTCCATTGCAGCAGATTCTGGTGCTGGATGTGCGGGACGAATCGTTGGCACCTTTCTACACGTCGAGCAAGCGTGTGCTGGTGTATATCCCGGGTGACCCGTTTGGAGCCTGGAGCACAGCCGATAATCTGGAGCGCTTTGAACGCGCTGTGCTCAACGCACGCTTGCGCCAGCCTGCCTATCAGCAGTTTTTTGCGCGTTTCATTCGACGTCGTGATAGCCAACGATTCTTCAGCCAGCTCGCGTCGGCTTTCTATGAAGACATACCGATCTGGGCAACAGCTGACCTGTACCCGGTAGCAAGCACCTTGTCGGAGCCTGTGTTCGAAACCCTCGCCCGCAGCCGCGTTGCACACGTAATGGACGATGCCGCAACGCTGGCGCCTCCGGTCAACGCGTTGGATCGGGCCATCGGGCGCGCGCATGAGAAACGCCTGGCAGTCGAGGGCTGGACGTTGCTGGGGCTGGCCAGTTTCTGGCTACCTGGGTTGGGCCTGGTATTGCTTGCCGTGACTGCCTGGGAGTTGATGAAGGAGGTGTATCACGGGGTAGACACTTGGCACGAAGGCGAGACGGAGCAGGCTATGGACCATATGACCCATGTGGCCGCTCAAGTTGCATTGATTGGAGTTACCGCGGGAGCGGGTTATGGTTTGGCCAAGGTGTGGAAACGCTCGACGTGGGTAGATGGTCTGGTCCAGTCCAACGTTGAGGATGGGGGCGCGCGCCTGTGGTCCGAGGACCTGGCGCCCTTTCGAAGCTCCCCGCCACCTGTTGAAGCGGTGGCAGATCATGAGGGGATCAGCCGCCAGGATAGCCGCGCATGGATCCGCATGGACGGCCACACTTACCCGGTGCAGCAACGCACGACGGACGAGCAGTGGCAGCTGGTGCCGCGCGAGGGTGTAGGTCCTCTTTTACAGCACAACGGTGCAGGTGCGTGGCGGTTGTGGAGTGAGTCTCCCCTGGATTGGTCGACCAGCCATTACCTGTTCAGGCGCCTGGGCGAGCCGATGGCTGAACTCGACGACACGCGAATCGAGCAGGTCATGGCCATTCACGCGCTCGACGATGACCAGCTACGCGGTTTGCATTTTCGCGGCGCCGACCTCTTGCCAGCGCTGATCGATACCAGCCGCCGTGCGCATCTTGCTCAGCGTACCGAGAACCTGCTGATGCAGTTGCGCACTGGTGTTGTAATCGAAGATCAGAGGCTGCTTGCGCAGGTTGTGCAGCTGACCGGTGGCGAGGGCTTATCTTCTTCGGATCTGGCTGCGCAGCTCGATGCACGACGGTACGAGGTCATGCAGCACCTGCTTGATCAGCAAACGTCTCCTTCCAGTCAGGATATCCAGGCTTTGCAGTGCGTATTCCCACGCTTGTACCCCAGTGCGGCACAGGCGCTGCTGGCCAATGCGAGCAGTGTCGACCTGCAACGTCTGCGTCGGACGGGTCGCGTGCCATTGCAACTGGCCGAAGCTGCCCGTGAGCGCAGCTCGCACATTCGTGTGCAGCGCGCCCTCGAAGGCCTGTACTTGCGGACGTCGCAGGATACGGACTTGGCCAAGCTGGTCCTGAAATTGCTCGACTATCGAGTTGGAGGCATCGGTAATGTGCGGTGGCGCCTGTTGAGTGCGCAGTTCAACGGCGTGCAACTGACCAATGCCGGAGAAGGGGATGTCGAGCTACAGCTGTTCCATGACACCCAAGGCTTCAGCGTAAAAAACGCCTTTTCGCAGGAAATCTGCCCTCCCGGGGACCTGTTCGAGGTCATCGTGAATGCCTACGATCAGGCCCAACTGACAACCATGGGGCTGCATGCGCCTTTCGCCGAAAGTTTGCGCCAGGAAGTCGCTGCGCTTGCCCAGGTTCACCGGGCAGCGCTGCCTGAGCTCCTGGGCATCGCGACTCGCGGCCGCTGGCAAGTGCCCACCCGCTTGGCCGACGGCCGCGTGGGTTACGTGCTCAGTGGACGTGGAGGGCGCAGGCCCAACCCCTATCTGCGAAGGCTGAGGTTCCTGTACCCCACCTACACCGATAATCAACTCGACGAGTGGCTGACTGATGCGCGTTCGGCAGCAGGAGGCATCGAGGCGCGGCTGCAGTGCCTGGAGGATCAGTACCGGACGCTCAACATGCATTTGCGTACGTGGGCCAGGCAAGGCTCAAGTCATGCCGAGCGTCAACGTCGCCGGACGCTGGGAAGAGCCTTGCGCAATTGCTGGCAGCACGTGCTCGATGAGGGCATGCACGGCGACAGTCTGATTCTTGCCTATCGTTGGGACATGATCGGCATTCACACCGAAAGTCTACCGGAGCTGCCGCCCCAGATACGGTTTGATCATGTGTATTCGCTGTCGCTGCGCGACGCCAGCATCCGCTACCTGCCTGAAAGCTTTCTGGGTGCGTTTACCAGTGTCCGGTCGCTCGAGCTTCCCGATAACCAGATCTCTCGGATCCCCCAGGCGCTCTTGCAGATGGAACATCTGTGGACGCTGAACTTGGCGCACAACCAGGTGGTGCTGGACGCGGGGCAGGCAACCATTCTCGGTAGCTGCAGCCATTTGCGTTACCTGGACCTCTCACGCAACCCGTTGGGCAGGCCCTTTTCGGTGGGCGGGCTGACATGCCTGCACGAGTTGCGTATAGCAGGCGCCGGCCTGCGCAGCTTGCCTTACCAACTGCTCGAGAGCACTTCGCTGCGAGTGGTCGACTTGCGCGACAACCTGCTTACGGCATTGCCTGAAGACTTCTATGAATCGCGCCTGTGGGTGGAGGGGGAGGTCCACCTGGGCGGTAATCCGCTGTCGGCTGTTGAGCGCGAACGGCTGGAGCAAGCGTTACTCACAGCGGCTACCCGCGCCCGTGATCGAGCGATGGTACTGGTGCGGCTGAACTGGATGGATGCGATCGGCCTGGCCCAGCGCACGGAACTGGGCACCTGCTGGGAACACCTGCAGGCCATGGAGGGCAGCGGCGAGTTCTTCGGTCTGCTCGAACGCCTGATGGAAACAGCGGATTTTCAGCACCGCACAGGCGCGCGCTATCTTGCCGGCCGAGTCCTGACATTGTTGGGGGCCATGCGTGATTCGAGCGACTTGAGGATGGCGATGTTCAGCGACGCTGAGCAACTGACCTGTCAGGACAGCGTGGCATTGCGTTTCAGCGATCTGGAAGTGCGCCTGCGGGTCTGGCAGGCCGAAGTCCAAGCGCAGCAAGGTGAACGAGAGCAGGTGCTGTTGCACCTAGGGCGGCAGCTGTGGCGTTTGGATGAAGTCGAGCGTGTGGCCATGGACGACGTGCGCTGGCGACAGGCCGATGGTGCCGATCCTGACGAGATCGAGGTGGTGCTGGCTTACCGCCTGGCGCTACGCGAGCGCCTTGACTTGCCCATTTTCACCAGCGGCATGTCATTCAGGGCGGTGGCCGGGGTCACCGAGACGCATATCGAAGGAGCAGCCAGGCGCGTGTTGCAAGCAGAAACCAGCGAGCAACTGGCCAACTCCCTGTTGGACAGGGAATTCTGGTGCAGTCACGTGCGCCGCTTGCATGCACAACGTTTCGACGAGATGAACGCACCTTTTCATGCACGGCTGGAGGCTGTGCAAGAGGCTGCTGATCTGAGCGAACAGCAGGTGTTACAGCAGACGGAAGAAATTTCGCAGCAACGCCAGGCGGCCGAACGGGCGCTTCTGCTGGACATCACGCGTCAGGCGCTGGACAGCGCGGCCGAGCCCCTTCAACCCTAGGAACAGGAGCGCCGTCGTGCCGGAGCAGGGTGAGCGTGTTGAGCTATGCTCGTAGGCATGCACGAGCCATGTAAGGCGCCACATAGCAGGGTGACACCTCCAGTTACTTTTGAGTTGCGCCTTGCCGGGTGGGTTGGTTTAGGCTCCTGCGTCGGATCTTTCTCCAAGGTCCGTAGTCTTTGTTTGATCGAGAGAATAAGGAGATGCGCATGCTTGTCCGGTCATTGACCCTCGCCGCCCTGCTCGCCGCCGTGAGCCCGGCTTTTGCGGCCGACAGTAGTGGGCCATTGGCCCAGGAGCTGGGCAAGGCAAGGCCATTGGTCATCATCGCCCCCAGCAGTGCCGACCCTACCCTCAGGGCCGTGACCAAGGCCATGGAGGATCCGGCTACGCAGGCTGCCTTCAAGGAGCGCAGCGTCGTGCTGTACAGCGTCGCCCAGATGATGGGGAAACGGGACGACAAGAACCTGGAGCAGCAGACCACCATGGCACTGATCCGCGAGCTCAAGCTTGGTGCGAGCAAGGGGACCAAGGTCATCCTCGTTGGCAAGGACGGTGAGCGGCACATGCTCAAGGATGACGACACTGGGGAGGTCCTCGATCCCCAGGCCATCATCAAGGCGGTGGACGATCTACCTGCCAGTGAAAAAGCGGTCAAGGCTTCCGAGCCGGTTGCGACCGCAGTGCAGGAAAAGACCAAGGAAACCAAGCCGGGCAAGGCCGCCAAGCCCACCTCACCGCCCAAGCCCTTGGAAGACTGAGCCTCTAGTCGAGCCCTTTCATGGAAGACCGGGTGCCATGCAGGGCTGCCAGCGCAGCCCTCACGGTTCAGGTCGTGGATTGTCCTGCGCTGCCAGTTTCGGCCAGGGATGGGTCATCGTGCAGCGATATCCGCGAGGTTTCCGGCAACGCCAGCCCGCCCACTAGCGCTATCAAGGCAATGACGACCAGATAGAAAGCTGGCGCCAGACTGCTGCCTGTCTGCCCGATCAGCCAGGTCGCGACCAGTGGGGCGGTGCCGCCGAACAGGGTGTAGGCAACGTTGTAGGTGATGGCCGACGCGGTATAGCGTGTACGTGTCGGGAAACTTTCCGATAGCAGGGCAGCGGTTACCACGCCGCTGGACAACGCGCCTACCGCCAGCAGCACGACACCGAGCAAGGCGCCGAACATCGCCCCCGAGCTGGCCAGCCAGTAGGCTGGGAACACGCACACCATCACCCACAAGCAGGTGAAGCCAATGGTCTTGCGCCGCCCGATCCGATCCGACACAGCGCCGGCAACCGGGCAGCCAGCGGCGGCGAACAGCAGCGCGACAGTGGTCACCAGCAGCGACTGGGCGCGAGTCAGGTTGCCCACCAATTGCAGGTAGGTGGCGAAGTAGGTGGTGAACATGTAGAACGACAGTGCAGTAAGGGAGATGAACGCGCCCAGGTTGCGTATCGCTCGTCCATGGTGGCGCAAGGTCTGCTTGAGGGGCGAATGCTCATGTTCCTTGCCCTGAGCCAGTGCGTCACGGAAGGCTGGCGTTTCTTCCATGCGCCAGCGCAGGTACAAACCGACCAAGCCCAGTGGTGCGGCGATCAGAAAGGGTACGCGCCAGCCCCAGGTGGCCATGGCTTCTGTGGTCAGGCTTGCTTCCAGGCCGTAGGCGATCACGGCAGCGCAGGCAAAGGCCGAGAACGTCGAGACCGGCACGAAGCTGCCATAGAACGCGCGCTTGTCGTTTGGTGCATGCTCCATCAGGTAAGCACAGGCCCCAGCATATTCACCGCCTGCCGAGAAACCTTGCAGGCAGCGGGCGAGCGTCAAGAGCACGGGGGCTGCCAATCCGATGCTGGCATACGTGGGCAGTAGGCCGATGAGGGTGGTCGAGCCTGCCATCAGCAAGATAGTCAGCGACAGGATACGTTTGCGTCCCAGGCGGTCTCCCAGGGCGCCGAACACGATACCCCCCAGTGGGCGCAGGGCGAACGCCACCGCGAACACGGCGAAGGTCTTGAGCAGGGCGACGCTCGGGTCACCACTGGCGAAGAATTGGCTGGCGATGAGTGTTGCAAGAAAGCCGTAAACGGCGAAATCGAACCATTCGACGAAATTGCCGATGGCCGAAGCGGCGATCACCCTGCGCAGGGTGGCAGGGGATACCTCGTGAAGTGCGGACATGCGGGTGCTCTCCGATTTTCCATTGGCAGCCATGACGAGCGTGGTGCGGTCGAGCCGCGCCATCAGTAGTTATGGTTGTCAGTAGATCGGCCCCGCTTACGAGTCGCTTTGTCGAGGACGACCTTCGGATGCCAGAAACGACCGCGGCGATCGGGGCTTTAGGCCACGACAACGCGATTGCGCCCACCTTGCTTGGCCAGATACAGCGCTCTGTCAGCCGCGGCCAACGTGCCGGCCGCATCGCCTGTGCCCTCCCAGTGCGCCACCCCAAGCGACACAGTCAGGGCGCCCACCGGCGCTACCGGGGTGTCCCCGATGGTCGCGCGCAGGCGCTCGGCCACACTGGCTGCCACAGCTAGATCCGCACCGGGCAAGAGCATCAGAAATTCCTCCCCGCCAGTACGGCACAGCAAGTCGCCTTCCCGGCAGCAACGGCGCATCGAATGGGCCAGTTGTCGCAACACGGCATCGCCGGTGTCGTGCCCGTGGCCGTCGTTGATCCGTTTGAAATGATCCACGTCCATGACGATGGCTGAAAAGCGCCGCCCTTCGGCCTCCAGCAACGACAGGCTGAATTCCAGCCCGCGGCGATTGATCAGCCCTGTCAGGGGGTCGGTCTGGGCTTCGCGGTTCAGGCGGCCAATGCGTTCGTGCAGCAGGTTCAGGCCGAACAACAACGCTCGCTTGAGCTCAGCCGCCTCGAAATACCACGCACGCACCCGATGCAAGTCTTCGGCCGTGTTGGCGCTGTCCATCATCCGTGCACTTGCGGCGAGCTGCCAGAGCGGCCGAGCGATGACCAATGCCAGCCACCAGAGCAGCAGGCTGCCGACCAGCGCCAGTGGCGCTGATGTACCTATCACATTGAGGACCAGGGTATTGAGCGGCGCCACGGTGCGTGACAGTGGTTGCTGGGCGACCACGCCCCAGCGGGCGCTGGGCACGGTGGCGAAGCCTGCGAGCATCTCGACGTTCTGGCTGTTGGTGAGCGCCACGGTGCCGCTGGGCAGTGTTGGCAACTGATCGATCAAGGCATTGCCCTGCACGACAGTACCGACGCGCTGGTTATCAGGGTGATAGAGCAGGCGTCGTTGGTGGTCGACTACATAGAGGTATGAGCCGTCCTTGTAGAAATGCTCGCCCAGCAGGCTGTTGAGGATATTGCGTTCGCGCAGGTAGAGGGTGCCCCCTACGTAGCCCAGGTAACGGCCTTGCTTGTCGATGATCGGCTGCGAGAGCGTGACCACCAGGTTGTTGGCGGCAGAGACGTACGGGGTCGAGACCAGCGCACGCCGCAGGTGCAGCGCTTCGTCGACGCCTGGGGAGCGCATGCGCCCGCCCACCAGGTGCCGTAGCGGCGCAGGGGAAACTGACAACAATGTGCCGTCGGCATCGATCACGAACGTGGAATTGAACGCCATGCTCTGCGCCAGCACGCGGTCTGTTTCAACCTGCAAGGCCACGGCGTCACTCAATTGTCGGCCTTGTACACCTGCGCTGAACTGCAGTTGCTGCAAGGCGTTACCGATGAATGTTTCGGTGATGGTGGCCAACTTGGTGGCGTACACCCGGTTCGCTTCCAGTGCGTGATTGATCAGCAACTGCCGCTGGACGCGGTAGCTGGCAAAATAGCTGGCGCACAGCATCACCAGTGCGGTGAGTGCGCAGAGCACCAGAATGAGCCTGCGCAGGTCCAGTCGCAATCCATGCTTGGTGTTAGGCAATCCTGACCTCGGAATCATCAAATGCGGCGAATGGCAAGGAATGCTCATTGGCAGTCGCGTAGCGCGAGTGTCACTCAGGGGGCGTTTTTTTCAAGCGCCTTGAGTTCAGCCTCCACGTCCTGCATGCGCTGTTCAGCCACCGCCTGTACCTTGGCATCTGCGGCGGTTTGCTGCATCAGTGCCGTGAGTTTTTCACTCAACCGCTTGCCTTGCGGTGTCTTTTCCAAGGCGCGGGCCTTGGCGGGGTCCTGCAAGGCGCCGACGATACTGGCGAATTCGGCATCGGTGAAGTTCTGTTCGCTGTACAAGCGGAACAGGTCCTGACGCTGGTCGTCAACCGTCAGGTGCCGACGCAGGACCTGTTCGATACGGGTCTGGCTCACGTCAGGGTGCTTGCCCGCAAGGAGCACGGCCATGCGCTGAATGTTGTGGTCATAAGCCTCCTGCAGCGGCAACTGGGCAACGATCTGTTCTTCTCGCGAGGGTTTCTGGTCGCATGCCGTGACCGCGGCGGTGAGCGCAAACATGAGCAGCAACTTCGGGAAGCGAGGCATGGCTTGGCCTGAATGGGCTGTGGGGTAGGGCGATTATACGGGTGCGCGCACGTCCGGGACGAGCGTTGCATTTGCCTTGCCGGGCTGGCTGCGGTAGAACCAGGCCTTTGACTGCAACGGTTGCCCCATGCCTGAACTTACCCTGCGCCCCGTGACCCCCGAAAGCCGTGACGAGGTCGTGGCCTTTGTCGAGGCCGCGCGACGGGACTTGTTCCCGATGCTTGCCAAAGCGCCTTTACCTCCCGACCTTGCACAGTTTGATGATGTCTATCTGCAAGGCGCCGGCGCCTTCCTCGAAGCACGGGCGGGCGCAGACCTGGTGGGCGTGATCGGCTACCTGCCCTATGACAACCGCTTTGCGCAGTTCGACTACGGTGACCAGCGTGTGGCCGAGGTCGTGCGCCTGTTCGTGTTGCCTGCCTATCGCCGGCTTGGCGTGGCGGCACGCTTGTTCGGGGCCTTGAAAGCACAGGCGGCAATCGATGAAATCGACCGTTTTTACCTGCACACCCACCCATTTCTGCCGGGCGCCGTCAGCTTCTGGGAGCGGCAGGGCTTCACCCTGCTAGACGTTGAGGACGACCCGATCTGGCAGACGACCCACATGGACCTGCGGCTGCGTTAGGCGCTCGGACATGTCCTACATTGACGCAGGTGTGATGGACCACGCGTTCATTTTCTTACAAGGCAGGTGATGGTTTGCTTCCTCGTGCACGGACTTTTCACAGCCGCAGAGGGAGAGTGACAATGCCGCACATGGCCCTGTACAAACTGAAACTGCTGGATGAATTCGAGGTTCGCACAGACGGTTGGTCGTTCGACGATTTCCAGAACCGCCTGATGGACATCTGGCGTGGCGCCACCCGCCAGGATGCCGCCTGCATCATCAATGCCGCGCACCGAGAGGGCAGGTGGCCCAGGACGGTCAGGCAATACCTGTTGAGTCGCATCAAGGTGGCCGGCCACGTCGAACCGGAGTTGGAAGCCACGTTCATCGAACTGTCTGGCTCGCTCACTGGCCAGGAGCGGGCGCAATGGTGCCGCACGGCGGCCGATACCGTTCACTGACCGCTGACAGGGGCGCGCGGCGGCCTCGCTGTCGCCGCCCGTATTCAACACGCACTACCGTCGGCCTACTCGATGTTCACGATGTGGCGCGTGATACGCAGGCGCTCACGCGCTGCGAAAGCGCAATACCTGAGCGCCGTCCAGCGGGTCGGTGAGCACGTGTGCGTGAACGCCGAAGGTACTCAGCAAGCAAGCGGGCGTGAGCACATCCAGCGGTTTGCCCAGTGCGACCAGTCGCCCGTTGTTCAATACCGCCACACGGTCGCAGGTCAATGCCTGATTGAGGTCATGCAAGGCCACCAAGGTCGTGACCGGCAATGCTTGCACCTGCTGCAACAGGCCCAGTTGATGCTGGATGTCGAGGTGGTTGGTCGGCTCGTCCAGCAATAGCACTGCGGGGCGTTGCGCCAAGGCCCGAGCGATGTGAACGCGCTGGCGCTCGCCACCGGACAACGACCCCCACAGGCGGCTGCGCAAATGCAGTGCATCCACATCAGTCAGCGCATGCTCGACGATGGCCTTGTCGTCCTCACCGAACGGCGCCAAGGCCGATAACCAGGGGATACGGCCCAACGCCACAGCGTCGAAGACTCGAATGGCATCGAGCGTGTCAGCATGCTGCTCGACCAGTGCCAATGACCTTGCCACCGCTCGGCGAGGCAGGCGCGAGAGCGACTTGCCCAGCAGTTGCACGGTGCCAGTGGCCGGCTTACGCAGGCCTGCCAGCACCTTGAGCAGCGACGACTTTCCCGAGCCATTTGGCCCGACGATGGCCAGGGTCTCGCCGACGTGCACCGTCAGGTCGATCCCGTCGAGCACCGGGCGGCCCCCCAGGTGCAGGCTGATGCCCTGGCAGCCCACTGGGGCGAGCTGCATGGGCGCCATGGCGGTCACGCGCGCCCCCTACGGGCCACCAGGATAACTGCGAACACTGGCGCACCGATCAGGGCCGTGACCACCCCCACGGGGATGACCTGCCCGGCGATCAGCGTCCTCGACAGGATGTCCGCGGTGATCAAGAACAGCGCCCCGCCCAGGGCACTGGCCGGCAGCAGGCGGTCATGACCGGGCCCGAGCAGCAGGCGTAGCGCATGGGGAATGACCAGGCCCACGAAACCGATCGCGCCGACGATCGAGACCATGACGGCGGTCACCAGGGCTGCACAGCTGATCAGCAGCAGTTGAGTGCGCCGTACCGCAACCCCCAAGGAGGCTGCCGAGTCGGCGCCGAAGGTGAAAGCGTCCAGCGCTCGGCGTTGCCACAGGCAAACCAGAAGGCCCAATAGGGCAACTGGTACGGCCAGCCAGACCGAAGGCCAGCGCACGCCGCTGAGATTGCCCAGCAGCCAGAACAGAATGCCGCGGGCCTGTTCGGCTGTGGCCGACTTGGTAATAAGAAGCGCCGTCACGGCATTGAACAACTGTGAACCGGCAACCCCAGCCAGGATGATGTGAGCGCCAATGCCGCCCGGGCTCGCGGCGCGCGCCAGTAGCAGCACCAGTGCGAAGGCGGCCAGGGCACCGATGAAAGCCCCGGCTGACATGCTCAGCGTCATGCTGCCCAGGCCCAGCAGCCCGACCAGCACTGCACCTGTTGAGGCGCCTGCCGACAGGCCCAGCAGATAGGGCTCGGCCAGCGGATTGCGCAGCAACGCCTGGAGGATCACGCCGCAGGTGGCCAGCCCTGCGCCGCAGGCCGCCGCGACAAGGCTGCGGGTCAGCCGGTAGTTCCACACGACACCGGCGTCGATGGGGTCGACCGGGTAGCCCGCCTGCCAAGCATGGTTGGCCAGTACCTGGCCGACCAGGCCCAATGACAGCGGGTTTTCACCGATTGAAGTGCCCGCCAACAGCGCGCCCAGCAGGGCCGCCAGTGCGGCGCAGGTCAGCCCCAGACGCTTGATCACTGCGCTGCGACGCCGGTGGAGAAGGCCGTGGCCAGCGTCTGCACGCCGCGGAACAAACGAATGCCCGCCTGCATCGCCTCGGCATCGAGCACGATGATACGCCCATGCTTGACGGCGTCCATGTGCTGCGTCACAGGGTCATTGCGCAGAAAATCGAGTTTTTTCTGGTAGTCGTCGGCCGGAAAACGGCGGCGGTCCATGCGTGCAATGATCAGCCAGGTCGGGTTGGCCTTGGCCAATGTCTCCCAGCTCACGGTTGGCCACTCCTCGGTGGAGCTCACCACGTTGCGCACGCCAAGGGCACGCAACATGAAGTCCGCAACGCCCTGGCGGCCTGCCACGTACGGGTCGGTGGCCAGATCGGCGCTGGAGAACCAGAACAGCGCCGAGATAGTGGACAGGTCAACGCCTGCCAGCTGCGCCTGGGCATGGGCCAGGCGGCCCTTGAGCTCGTCGTTGAGGGCGGCGCCACGAGCCTGCACATCGAAGACGCTGGCCAATTCACTGACACTCTTGTAGATGCTTTCGACCTGGAAGGCTTGCAGCCGCGTGCCGTCGGCGCCCACCCGGTTGTCCTTGCCTTCGCAATCCGACGGCAGCACATAGGTGGCGATGCCCAGCTCATTGAATTGCTCGCGCGTACCCACCGCACCCTGGTCCCCCACCATCCACTCGAACTGGGCCGTCACCAGCTGCGGGCGCTTGCCCACTACCGCCTCGAAGCTGGGCTCGTTGTCGGCAAGCCGAGGGACCTTGGCGTCCTGCGCCTGGTAATCGGGCAATACGTCATTGAACCAAAGCGATGACGCGGCCAGCCGGGGGGCCAAGCCCAGCGCATACAGCATTTCGGTGCCTGCCTGGCCAATCGTCACCACGCGTTGGGGGGCTTGGGCGAACACCTGGGGTTTGCCGCAGTTGTCGACCGTCAGCGGATACGCGGTAGGTGCACCCTGAGCCAAGCCGGCAATGCCAAGGCCAGCGAGCAGGGTGGCGAAACGGGGCAGCATGCAGGACGATCTCCTGTTGGGCAGTTCCCGGTGGCTCGCGCAAGACGAACGCGGGATTCACTATTGATTTGAGCGGTGGAAACCGGGGGGCACGCATGGTAGACCATCGCGCCGCCGGGTGAAACGCTTTAAGGGGCTGATTTAGCGCCTAGAAATACTTCAGCCACGCCAAGTCACGCCTGCGCGCCTTCAACCGGGCGAACCAGCGCACAGGTGGGTAGAGCATCAGCGGTAGCAGGGCGGACGTCAGCCAGACTGCGGCAATGGTCTCGAAACCGAAGTAGGCGCCCTGGTTGGCGCCCCACACGCCCACTGCGCTCAGGTACAGCAGTTTGAGCACGTACAGGTGCAGGAGATAGAAAAACATCGGGGCTGCGCCAAACATCGCCAGCACTGCGATCCAGCGCGGGTGCCCGGCGCGCTCGAATGCGCGCAGCAACAGCAGCCCAACGCCCAAGGTCAACATCAGGAACAGCAGTGATGGAGGGTACTTGGTGATGTTGAAGAAACTCATCAGCGTCTGCGTCAGCGCAGGGTGAATGCTCCAGTGCGCTTCGCCATAGCCGTTGATCACGCGTAGCGCGACAAAGCCCAGGAGTGCGCCGCACCCAGCCTGTAGCAGGCGTCGTTGACGCAGTGCCGGCGTGCAGGCGCTGTGCAACCAAGGGCCCAGCCAGTAGCCAACGGCGATGACGCCGAGCCAGGGCAGTACCGGGTAGGATGTGCGCAGACGCAGTGTGGCGCTGATGTCGAGCCAGGTACGGTCATGCGCGATGGCCCACGGCACATGCCAAGGGGATGTGGCGTCGAAGTGTACGCCGTCAAGCAGGTTGTGCCCGGCGATGATGGCCAGCCCAACAGCGAGCAGACCAGCCCGGGGCAGCCATATCAAAGCTGACAGCGCCATCATGCTGATACCGATGGCCCAGATCACTTGCAGGTAGATCACAGTCGGCGGCACCTGGAATGTCCAGGCAACGTTCACTAGGGTGAGCTCCAGCACTACCAGAAACAGCCCGCGCTTGAACAGGAATGACGAGACTTCCCTGCGACTCTGCCGCTTTTCGCCATAAAGCCAGGCAGACAAGCCGGTAAGCAGCACGAAGACGGGCGCGCACAGGTGGGCGAGGGTGCGACTGACGAACAACGCCGGGTCGGTGGTTTCCACTGCCATCGGGTCACTGACCTGATGCTGCATGAAAAACGTTTCGCGGACGTGGTCCAGCAGCATGATCAGCATGACGAAACCGCGAAGGGCGTCGATGCTCTGCAGGCGTTGATGGGAGAGGGGCGTTGGCAGGATTGCAGGGGGCATGGACATCACGTATCAAAACGAAGATCGCAACGTTATCTTATAACTCATGCGCTGAGCAAGGCTGTCCTTGGCATGCGCACCTCGCTCGTATCGCCCAGGGCCGTTGCACGCATCCGGCCCTAACGCCCCTGCGCCTGTACTGCCTACCGACCCTTGCGACGCGCTACGCGCGCTTCGATGTTCTTGCGCCCAATGAGCAGCGCAGGCTTTTCCGTGACTGGCTCATCAGCCAGCCATTTGTACATGACAAGGCAATCCACCAACCCCAGATGCGCATGCCGATAGGCCTTGGGCAAGCGGCCGACGGTTTCGAAGCCCAGCTTGTGCCACAAGGCGATCGCCACCTCGTTGCTGGCAACCACCGAATTGAATTGCAGCGCCAGAAAGCCTTCCTGGCGAGCCAGCTTCTGTGAGTGCTCGCACATCAGGCGCGCCACGCCTCGGCCACGTGCCTGCTCGGTCACCATGTAGCCGCAATTACCCACGTGGCTGCCTGGTCCGCCGGCATTGGCCTTGAGGTAGTAGGAGCCCAGGAGCTCGCCCTGGGCTTCGGCCACCAGTGTGTGCCGGGGCAGCTCGAGCCACAGATGCCGGGCCTGCTCAAAAGTCATGTCGGGGTCAAGGGCGTAGGTTTCCCGCGCCTGAACCACCGCCTGTAGCGTAGGCCAGAAGCGCTCGAAGTCGTCTGGCGTCATGGGGCGGATATTGATCATGTGCAGCCTCAGATGTAGATGAACACCAGCACCAACGCGGCGACCACTGCCCATTTCTCGAGGTAGTAACGCATGCGATTACGCTTCTTCAGCGCCTTGCCCCGTTCGCGGATGCGATAGATACGGGTGAACAGGCGATTGATGGCGCCGGTCTTGTCCCCCGCATCGTTGGGTGCAGCGGCAGCGGCCATGACGTTGCGGCTGAACCAGCGATTGAACGCCGTGGCCCAGCGGTACTTGAGGGGGCGCTCCACATCGCAGAACAGAATGATGCGATTGTGCTCGGTGGTGTTAGCCGCATAGTGGATGTAGGTTTCGTCGAACACCACGCCCTGGCCATCGCGCCACGAATATTTCTCGCCATCGACGTCGATGTAGCAGCCGTCGTCGTTGGGAGTGTCCAGGCCCAGGTGATAGCGGTAGGAGCCAGCATAGGGATCGCGGTGCCGAACCAGCTTGGCCCCAGGGGGCAGGGTGGCGAACATGGCGGCCTTGACGGTGCCGATGCCTTGCAGCAGTTGTGTGGTGCGTGGGCACAGGGTCATGGCCGACGGATGACTCTCGCCGTACCACTTGAGGTAAAACCGCTTCCAGCCGGTTTTGAAGAACGAGTTGAAGCCAACATCGTCGTAATTATCGGACTTCTTGATTTCACCCACCTGGAGTAAACGCTGGGCTTCCTCACGGATCTCCTGCCAGTGTTCCTGCAGCGGTTGTAGCTCGGGGAAGGCTTCAACCGGCAGGTAGGGCTTGGCTGGATGTTTCGAGAACAAGTAAAGGAAACTGTTGACCGGGGCCAGGAAACTGGAATGGTCACCCAGCTGGCGAGTCAGCTTGTGACGTACCCGACCGCGCAGGTGAACGTAGGCGATCGAGAAGACGAAGAGCAGAACGAGTGCAATTTTCATGGACGTTTACTTGTCGAAAAATGGCCATGCGCATGGCATAAGCCCGCCAGCATAAACAATCGTCGCAGCAGTTTGTACTGATTGTTACGAAACTGTCCGGCCGATTCGGTGTCGCGTTGCACAGTCCGCGACCCTGGTTTCACCTTCAGGAGATCTTATGGTTCAGGACACACGCTCCAGCGCCAGCCCCTTCAAGCGGCTGTTTTTCGCCCTGCCGGTCAGTGATGCCCAGCGCCGCGATGTCTCCCAGTGGCGGCGCAGCCTGGCGCTGCGCAGCGGCAAGCCGGTGCCAGCCGCCAACTTCCATGTCACCCTGGCCTTCTTGGGCAATGTCGACGCGGCTCAGGTGCCGTCTGTGTGCGCTGCCGTCGACCAATTGGTGCTGCCCGACAAGGCGCCGAGGCTGGTGCTCGATCGCTTGCAGGTGTGGCAGAAGGCCGGTGCCTTGGTGCTTGAGGCGCAGCATACGCCTGCGGCGCTTCTTCAACTGGTCTATGGGCTGCAACAGGCGCTGCTGCCCCTGGGGATCGCCGTGGCAGACCGCAGCTTTCGCCCGCACTTGACGCTGTCTCGCGAGTTTCACGGGCAGCCCCCTGAAGCCAGCTCGCCACCGGAGTTCTTTGTCAGCGCCCGGGAATGTGTACTTTACGAGTCCCGAAAGGGCGCTTACCAGGCACTGGCGCGCTGGGCACTAGGGGATGGGGGCGCATTCTTGAGCCCGCCGGGCTCACACCGGTAGGCTCTGATAGGGCAATTCTTCGCCGGGGCTGCGTTCGAACTGGCGTTTGTACTCGCGGCTGAACTGCGACGTGCTCTGGTAGCCCACCCGATGGGCGACCTGTGCCACGCCCATTCCTTCGCCGATCAGCATCTGCTGTGCCTTCAGCAGCCTCAGGCGCTTGAGGTACTGCATAGGCGCCATGTCCGTGCAGCGTTTGAAATGCTCGTGGAAGGTGGAGACGCTCATGTTCGCTCGCCCAGCCAGAGCCTCGACGCTCAGGGGCTCGCTGTAGTGCTCGCGCAGGTGGGCTAATGCAGCACCAATGCGGGCGAAATGGCCCTGCTGCTCGACCAACGCTCTCAGTACCCCGGCCTGTGGGCCACGCAAAGCGGCGTACAGCACTTCGCGTACCCGGGCCGGCCCCAGCACCTTGGCGTCCACAGGGTCTTGCAGGCACTCCAGCAATCGCTCGACCCGCTCGCGCATGGGCGCGTCGAGGGCGGCCGAGGTCATCGACTGGGGCGTCTGAGCCTGTACCGGGCCATCCGTGGCAAGGCCGGTGCTCTGCACCAGTTCGCTCAGCGTGGCGCGGTCGATCGCGACTGCCACGCCCAGCAAGGGCACATCGGGCGTGGCGAAGGTCTCGCACATGAAAGGGACCGACAGCGCCTGCACTAGGTAATGCCCGGCGCCGTACTCGAGCGTGCGGGGCCCCAGGCGGGCCAGCTTGCTGCCCTGGGCCAGGATCATCAGGCTCGGCTCGTAGATCTGCGGGCTGCTGGCCACGTAGTGGTCCCAGCTCAGCACTTGTACCTGGGGCAGATGGGTGGACACGAACCCTGGGCGTAGTGCCAGGCGACGTATGAGCGTGCAAAGCGGGGCATTGGCGTCTACGTGACGGGTCAGTTGCATGGAGCACCGGGGCAGAGAATCGGACAGCATGGGGAGTCGAATTATGCCCGCCGCGCGTGGTCTTCACCAGCAGCTTCGGAGAATCAGGCAAGGCTTCCGGAGAATCTGCGGTGGGCAATGTCCCTCTCTAGGAACAAAATGCTTCACATGAACCGTTTCACTTAACCGCGAGGTCTCCATGTATACCGCTATCGGTTACGCCGCCCAAACCCCCACCAGCCCGCTGGCACCCATGACCTTCGAGCGCCGCAGCCCGCGCCCGGATGACGTGGCCATCGACATCCTGTATTGCGGGGTGTGCCACTCGGACATCCACCAGGCCCGCAACGAATGGGGCATTGCGGTCTATCCCTTGATGCCCGGCCACGAGATCGTCGGCCGCGTGACGGCAGTAGGCGCCCAGGTCACCGGCCACAAGGTCGGTGACCTGGTCGGTGTCGGCTGCATGGTGGATTCCTGCCGTCAGTGCGCGGCCTGCGCCAAGGACCTCGAGCAATACTGCCTCGAAGGCCCGACCATGACCTACGCCACGCCCGATCGCGTCGATGGCAGCAACACCATGGGTGGCTACTCCAGCAGCATCGTGGTCAGCGAGCATTTCGTGGTACGCATCCCCGAAGGCATGGACCTGCCTAGCGCCGCTCCTATCCTGTGCGCCGGTATCACCACCTATTCACCGCTCAAGCACCACGGTGTAGGCCCAGGCCACAAGGTGGGCATTCTTGGCATGGGTGGCCTGGGGCACATGGGCATCAAGCTAGCCAAGGCGCTGGGTGCCGAAGTCACGCTGTTCACCCGGTCCGAGGCCAAGGCCGCTGAGGCGCGTCGCCAGGGAGCAGACCATGTGATCGTGTCCACCGACGCCGAGCAGATGAAAGCCGCTGCCGGTCGCTTCGACTTCCTGCTCGACACCATCCCTGTCCAGCACGACCTCAATCCCTACCTGGAAACCCTGACCTTCGACGGCGTGCACATCCTCGTCGGGCTGATCGAACCGATCGAGCCTGCGCTGCATGCTGCCAACCTGGTCATGAAGCGCCGCGTGCTGGCCGGCTCGTTGATCGGCGGTATCGCAGAAACCCAGGAGGTGCTGGACTTCTGTGCCAAGCACGACATTCGCTGCGACATCGAGATGCTGGACATCCGCCACATCAACGAGGCGTATGAGCGCATGATCGCAGGCGACGTGAAGTACCGCTTCGTGATCGACATGGCGACCCTCAAGGCCTGATCAGCCATTGACCTGCTCCGGGGCAGCCGGTGCAGGTCCTGTTGCTGGCCTTACCAGGCCAGCGGCTTCTCTCCACCTCTCCAGAACAGCCAGCGCCGGACCTCACCATGCGGGCCTGTGCCGATCTGCCAATCGGGTCGGCCACGGTCGAGCGCGATCACCGAGATGAACCCCGCATGGCTTGCAGCGACGAGGGTTCTCCCATCCTCGCTGATGTCCATCGCGCTGATGGTCGAACCCAGATAGTGCTGCCAGCGTTCGCTACCGTCTTCCCCGAACGCCCTTAGATAACCATAGGCATCACCGACGATGTACTCGTCCTGGCGCGCCACGCCTGCATAGACCCGTGCGCCTTCCTGCACCACCGGCGTGCGGGGGTCCTGGCTGTAGTAATCCGTGTCCAGGCCTTCCAGGTCGCTCACCCTGACGGCCAGCGATGCGCCGCTGTAGAAGTGACAGGCATTGAGCAGCAACTGGTCCCCGGCGCGGTTGAACAGGGCGTAGTGCGGGTATTCGCTGGCCGGCCCGATACTGGCAACAGGCCGTAACCGATGGTCCAGCACCTGGTGTCGGTTGGCTTGCTCGCCCACCACGACCCGCTTGCCGTCAGGCGAAACAGCGCCGTGGGCCATGCTCAGGCCAAGGATGATGTCATCGGGGTCCGTGCCCTCTGCCAGCGCTTGCTCGACCTGCTCCTGGCGTGGCAGCAGCCGGCTCGCGCCCTGCTCGGATAGCACGAAAATGCCCTCGTCGCTGACCAGCAGCACCTGTTGCCCGTCGGGGAACGGTATCAAGGCAGTCGCAACGGGGGGCAGGTCGAAAGGCTCGAACGGATAGCCCTTGGGCAACCCCTCCAAACCGGTAGGCCAGGCCAGCCGCCGCACCTGTGGGCCGCCCCATCCATCGGTCACGCGCACACCCTCGGCATTGGCCAGGGCGAAGAAGCGCCGAGCCGGGCACCGGCCGAAATGTTCGACGCCGATGATGGGTGTCACGCTGTAACCATCGATACGCACCACCTGGCCTTTCTCGTGAGGCATGCCGATCCGTGCGAGCAGGCTGCCGTCGTCGAGCAGCAGTAACGTGGCGATACCCTGGCCGTGCGTATCGAGCAGGGGCAACAAGGGCGCATGGGCTGGCGGCCAGGCCTGGCGAAACGTCTGGCGCTGGTGCTCCTCGACAGCCGGCTGATTGACCGTGCGCAAGGCGGCGCGCCAGGCGTCCAGCAAGTGCTCGGTGGCAGGGTGCCGGGGTTCTTCGAGCTGGTCCCAGCCGTGCGCACGGCCTTGTGCGACATAGTCGTTGACGGCCTGGGCGTAGGTGATAACGGCCTGCTGCCATTGCTGCTGGGGATGCTGCTTGTCCATGAGTGGGTGGAACTCCTTGATGTGCGCCAGTATCCGAGATTGCGCATGGTACTCCTTCGGTACGGCGGTTGTGAGGCCCAAGCATGACGCGTACCATGCCTGCGTCCCCAATTTTAATAAGACACACGCTCATACCACTCCTTGCCGGGGCTGGACGTGCGTGGTCTTGCCTTGCCTGTGGAGAACCGGTTTCACGCCATGAACGGACCCCTACCTGACCATTTGCCACCCACTGTAGGCGGCGGCAGCTGGCTGAGCGTCATCGCCCTGGCGTTGGCCGCCTTCATCTTCAACACCACCGAGTTCGTCCCGGTGGCGCTGCTCAGCGACATTGGCCGCAGCTTCGACATGACCACTGCGCAAGTGGGGCTGATGCTGACCATCTACGCCTGGGTCGTGGCACTGGCATCACTGCCGATGATGCTGATGACCCGCAACATCGAGCGGCGGCGCCTGCTGCTGTTCGTGTTTCTGGTGTTCATCGTCAGCCACCTGCTGTCGTGGCTGTCGCAGAGTTTTGCGATGCTGCTGCTCAGCCGCATCGGCATAGCCCTGGCGCACGCCGTGTTCTGGGCGATCACTGCCTCGCTGGCGGTGCGCGTCGCCCCGCCTGGGCAACAGGCCAAGGCGCTGGGCCTGTTGGCCACCGGCACGACGCTGGCGATGGTGCTCGGCATCCCCCTGGGGCGCGTGGTGGGCGAGGCGCTGGGATGGCGCGTCACCTTCCTGAGCATCGCCGGCGTGGCGCTGGCGACCATGCTGTGCCTGATGAAATCGCTGCCGTTGTTGCCGAGCCAAAACTCGGGGTCGTTGCGCAGCTTGCCGATACTGTTCAAGCGGCCTGCGCTGGTCATCACCTACCTGCTGGTGACGCTGGTGATCACCGCGCAGTTCACCGCCTACAGCTATATCGAGCCGTTCGCCTTGCATGTCGCGCAGATCAGCGGTGAACGCACCACGTTGGTCCTGCTGTTGTTTGGCGGCGCTGGCGTGGTCGGCTCGTTCCTGTTCAGCCGCTACAGCGACCGTTTCCCCCAGGGTTTTCTGGTGGGTTCGATCGGCATGCTGGCAGTTTGCTTGCTGCTGCTCTTGCCCTTGTCCGGCAGCTTCAATGCATTTGCTGTGCTGAGCATGTGCTGGGGTGTGGCGATCTTGAGCTTCAGCCTGTCGTTGCAGTCACGCACCTTGAAGCTGGCTTCCGACGCCACGGATGTGGCCATGGCGTTGTTCTCCGGCATCTACAACATTGGCATCGGCGGGGGGGCGTTGCTGGGCAGTATCGTCAGCAGCTACCTGGGCGTGGCCAATATCGGCCTGGTCGGCGGCAGCGTGGCAGTGGTCGGCTTGTTGCTGGCAGTCGGCAGTACCCGCCGCTTTCGCGACGCGCTGACGCATTGAGTGTGGCTTACAGGCCAGCAAGGCTGCTCAGCTCAGTACCGCAGCCCACGCTGAGAGCAAGAGCAGCCCGCCCAGGGCTCGGTTGAATAAGCGCATGCGGCGTGGCGTTTGCAGCCAGGCCGCACTGCCTGCGCCCAGCACCGCCCACAGCGTCATGCACGGCAGGGCGATCACCAGAAACAGCAGCGCCAGTTGCCACACCGCCAGGCCGGGCGCGGCAAACACGCCGATCACGGCCACGGCCATCAGCCACACTTTGGGGTTGATTACCTGCAACGTTGCCGCGTCCACTGCCGTAAACGCCCGCACCTGGGCTGCCGCGCCGGTGTCGCCGGCGCTACGCAGCAGTTGCCAAGCCAGCCAGCTCAACCACAACACCCCGCCCCACATCATCATATGCTGGACTTGCGGGTGACGCGTCAACCATTGGCCCAGCCCCATGCCTACCAGCAATACGGTGGCCGCAGCGGCCAGGCAAGCCGCCAGGATGGGTACCAGTGTGCTGCGCAGGCCGTGACGCGCACCTTGGGCGAGGATAAGCAGATTGGTCGGGCCCGGGCTGATGCTGGCAACCAGGGCAAATGCAATAAATGGCAGGAAAGAATGCGTCATGTGCAGGGGCTCCTTGAGATCAGCCACCATGCTCGCCATCTGCATCGGATCAGTCTGGAAGGATTGAGCAGCGTTTGCGGTAGTGTGCCGGCGTGAGTTGATAAGCCCGCCGAAACCAGCGGCCCAGGTGGCTCTGATCGGCAAAGCCCAAGGTGACGGCTACGTCTGCAGGGCTGGCTCCGCTGGCGAGCAAACGCCGGGCCCTGGCCAGACGCAGCTGGATCAGGTACGCATGGGGGGCAAGCCCGAATGCCGCCTTGAAGGCTCTGGTCAAGCGATAGCGGTCGATACCACAGGCTGTTGCCAGCTCCTGGAGGCCCACATCCCGTGCGAGGTTGTCATGCAGATAATCGCGGGCCCGTTGCGCCGTGAGCGGCAGGCGCGGGTCCGGGTCGACCCGCTTGCGCCAGTGCAGGTGGCGTGTGAGGCAGGCGAGCAGGGCGTCGGTGGCCGACTGCCTGACGATGAGTAGCTCGTTTGCATGCAGTGCATTGAAGGCAAAAGCGGTGGTTTGGGCGAGCTGCAGGTCCTGGGTCAGCGTGTCGGCGAAACTGGGCAAGGCATCACGGGGCGCGTGTTCGAACAGCAGGCGCAACTGCTGCTCCAGCCAGTCCGGCTCCAGGTAGAGCGTAGAGTAGGTAAAACCGTCTTCAGTAGGCGCAAGCCCATCGTGCAGGTCCCCAGGCTCAAGCATGAAGACCTGACCCGGCACGCTGCGGTGCCTGACCCGACGGCAATTGAATTGCTGGACCCCTTGCTCGGTCACACCGACCAGGTAGCTGTCGTGCCAATGGGGATCGTAGGCATGACCGACGAAATGCGCGCGGATCGACTCGATGCCGGTCTCGGCGTCCTGCTTGAGGTCGATCCAGTTACTCATGGGAGCTCGCTGTGTGCACGCTGATGCGGGGGCTGTATCACGAGCCTAATGCCCCCGGTTCCAGGTGTCTGGAAGATTTGTGCAACTGCCGAGCCTGGCTGCCGGCTGCAGTGCGTCGAACCGCTGGCGCAGCCACTGGTGCAGTTGCGTGACGGCGGGCGTGAGCTGCTTGCGGTGCGGACATACCAGCGTGACCGGCGTCGGCTCGCCCGGCCATTGAGGCAGGACGATTTCCAGTCTGCCACAGGCCAGGTCGTCGCTGACATCCAGCCACGACTTGTAGACGATTCCCTCGCCAAGTACCGCCAGGCGGCGAATCACATCGGCATCATCACTGACCAGTGGCCCTTGCACGTGCACCGTGCGTTGGCCGAGTTGCCACTTGTCGTACACCCGTCCGTGCTGCATGTACAACAAGCAGGCATGAGTGTGCAGTGCTTCGGGTGTCTGGGGTCGGCCGTGGCGGGCCAGGTAATCGGGCGAGGCGACCAGCACGCGCTGGTTCCAGTCGGCCAGGGGGAGGGCAATGTAGTTGGCGTCCTGATTCAGGCCGTAACGCACGGCGACGTCCACCGGATCACGGCTCAGGTCGGCAATCTGGTCGGACAGCATGAAGCGCAGGTGCAGGGCCGGGTGTTCCCGGCGAAATGCGCTGAGCCACGGCAGCAGCATGTTGCGGCCCAGGTCCGAGGGCGCGGAAACCTGCAAGGTGCCACGCAGGGCGGTGGCATTGCCGTGCAAATCGTCATGAGCGCGGCGCAGGCTTTCCAGCACGTTCACGGCGGTCGGCAGGTAGCGCTCGCCCTCGGCAGTCAGGCGCAGGCTGCGGGTGGTGCGAACGAACAGGCGCACGTCCAGGTCACGCTCCAGCCGCTTGATGGCCGCTGCCACCTGGCCGGGTAACAGGTTCGCTTCTAGGGCAGCTGCGGTGAAGCTGCCCAGTGCGCTACTGCGTACGAATAGTTCGAGGTCGGCAAGGCGCAGCATTGTCACTCCGTGGGTGAAAGTGTTGCTCGATTGTGCCGGTTTTTATTTGTGGCAGGAAAGATACCATGGGCACTTCTTTCCTCTCGACGATCGGAATTGCCCATGGATACCGTCTCGCTGGCCAAGCGCCGCTACACCACCAAGGCCTATGATGCATCGCGTCAAATTCCCCAAGCCACGGTCGATGCCTTACTTGAGCAATTGCGCTACAGCCCATCGTCGGTGAATTCCCAGCCCTGGCATTTCGTCGTCGCCCAGAGCGACACTGCCAAAGCCCGCCTGACCACAAGTACCGACACCGACTACGCCTACAACTCGCCCAAATTGCGCGATGCCTCCCATGTCATCGTTTTCTGCGCGCGTACCGACATGACCCAGGTGCACCTGGAGGCCGTGCTCGCCCAGGAAGCACTCGACGGGCGTTTTCGGGATGAGCAGGCCAAGGCGGCTCAGGACAAGAGCCGGCGCCACTACGCCGACCTGCACCGTTACGAGCGCAAGGACCTGCAGCATTGGATGGAAAAGCAAACCTATCTTGCCCTGGGTACCGCCTTGCTGGGCGCGGCTGCCTTGGGCCTGGACGCTACCCCCATCGAAGGTTTCGATAGCCAGCGCCTGGATGCCGAGCTGGGGTTGCGCGAACAAGGCTTCACCAGCGTAGTGCTGCTGAGCCTGGGCTATCGCAGTGAAACCGACTTCAATGCCGGGTTGAGCAAATCGCGGCTCCCGGCCTCCCAGGTATTCACCTTCCTGTAAAGGCATGCCCGGCTGGCGTGATTCACCACAGTGCAGCGCTGGCCGTCTTCAATGCCGAGGCCATTACCGCAATGGCCTTGTCTACCTCTGCCTCTGTGGTGAACCTGCCGATGCTCAGGCGAATGCTGTTACGGGCACGGCGCTCGTCCAGCCCCAGGGCCAGCAGGACGTGGGATGCCGCATTGTTCGCCGAATTGCAGGCCGAGGTGGTCGACAGCGCCAGTTGCGTGGCAAGCGCCGCGTTGTTGAACCCCGCCTGCTCGATACACAGGTTCAAGGTGTGCGGCACGCGCTGGGTTGCGCAGCCGTTGAGCGTAATGCCGGGCAGTGCCAATAGACCCTCGCGCAGGCGCGTGGCCAACTGTGCCAAGCGCTGGTACTCGCCGTCGCCCGGTTGACCCGCCAGGGCAAACGCGCTGCCCATGCCCGCGATCTGATGCGTCGCCAGGGTGCCGGAGCGCAAGCCTTGCTCGTGACCACCGCCATGCAGCTGCGCACGCATGCCGGCGCGGGCCCGGGAGCCGACGAACAGCGCACCGATGCCCTTGGGGCCATACACCTTGTGGGCTGAGAAGGACATCAGGTCAACGGGCAGGCCGGCCAGGTCGATGTCGAGCTTGCCAACCGCCTGGGCGGCATCCACGTGCAACAGGGCGCCGTGCGCCCGCACCCGCTCGCCGATGGCAGCGATGTCGGTCACCGTTCCCAGTTCATTGTTCACCGCCATCAGCGACACCAGGCGCGTGTCGGCGCGCAGCGCGTCCTGAACCATGGCGGGATGGATCAGGCCTGATCGGTCCGGTTGCAGTCGCGTCACTGTCCAGCCCTGGCGCTCCAGTTCGGCCGCTGTGTCCAGAACGGCCTTGTGCTCTAGCTGACTGGTAAGCAGATGCCCAGGCTGGCCCAGTCCCTGTGCGATCCCTTTGAGCGCCAGGTTGTTGGACTCGGTCGCCCCGGATGTCCATACCAGCGACGCCGGCGACGCCCCCACGCGTTCGGCCACCTGCTCACGGGCCAGTTCGACTGCAACACGCGCTGCCTTGCCGTAGACATGCCCGCTCGAGGCCGGGTTACCGAAATGGGCATGCCGACCCAGGCACGCAAGCATGGTCTCGATCACTCGATCGTCGACCGGGGTGGTGGCAGCGTAATCGAAGTAGAGCGGGGCGTCAGTCATGAGCAGGTCCATTGGCAAGAGAGCGAGGGTGCCTGAACAAGATTAACTGCGCCGCGAAGAGACTTTTGCTCTAAATCAGAGCTTTTTAAGACCATTTTGCAAAAGCATTCTCCCGCTCAGGCATAACGGAAAAAATGTTCCCATCCTTCACGACCTTCAGACGGTTTACCTCACGCACCGCTCAGAGACCGTTCCTCTTCGCTGACTACTCGCTCGCACAACTCTGTGATCTGCTCGCGCATCCAGCGGTTGGCGGGGTCCTGATCAGTGCTTTCATGCCAGTACAGGTGCGTTTCCAACGCAGGCACCTCCACAGGCAGCGGCTTGTAGCACAGCTGATGACGGCGGGCGAAACGCTCTGGCACGGTCATCACCATGTCGGTTTGCTGCAAGACTTGCGAGGCCATCAGGTAATGCTGTGAGCGCAGGGCAACCTTGCGCTGTACGCCCATCTTGCCCAGCGCAAGGTCCACGTAACCCAGCCCGTTGCGGCGGCTGGAAATGTGGATGTGGGTCATGCCAAGGTACGCGTCCAGGCTCAATGCCTTGTCGGCCTGCGGGTGGCCTTGGCGCAGGGCGCAGACGTAGCGGTCCTGCATCAACTTGATGTGCCGCACTTGAGGGTCGGTGTTGAGAGGGGCATCGATGGCGAAGTCCAGTCGTCCCGCGGCGAGCTCCTTGGTCGTTTCTCGACGCTTGCACAGGAAACTCTCGATCAGCACCCCAGGTGCCAGGCGACGCAGACGCTGGAACAGCGGCGGCAGGATCACGGCCTCGGTCAGGTCGGTCATGCTGATGCGAAAGGTCTTGCTCGCTTGCAGGGGATTGAACGTTCGGCTTTCCTGCACTGAGGTGCGCAGCAACGCCAGGGCGCTGCGGACCGAGCCGATGATGTTTTGCGCCATGGGTGTCGGCACCATGCCCTGGGCGGTGCGCACGAACAGCGGATCGTTGAAGGTCTCCCGCAGCCTGGACAATGCATTGGACACGGCAGGCTGGGTGATGCCGACGATCTGCCCGGCACGGGTGAGATTAGCTTCGGTGTAGATCGCATCGAAGACGATGAACAGGTTGAGATCGACCTTGCTGAGGTTCATGAGCGCCGCTCGTTCTTGGAATTATCGGCTGATCATATATCGGTTATGAATGTTAATACACGCCGAAAATAGACTAGGTGGATGACCTATGCCTGCCCTAGGCTTGCTTCATGTCATTAGACCCGAAGGAACCTGCCAATGGATTTCGCCTATTCGCCCAAGGTGCAAGCGCTGCGCGAGCGCGTGACTGCATTCATGGATACCTACGTCTATCCTGCCGAGTCCGTATTCGACCGCCAGGTGGCCGAAGGCGATCGTTGGCAGCCTACCGCCATCATGGAGTCGTTGAAGACCAAAGCGCGCGAGGAGGGCTTGTGGAACCTTTTTCTGCCTGAATCCGAATACGGTGCAGGGCTGACCAACCTGGAGTACGCCCCACTGGCAGAGATCATGGGCCGTTCATTGCTGGGCCCGGAGCCGTTCAACTGCTCGGCACCGGACACGGGAAACATGGAAGTGCTGGTGCGCTACGGCACGGCCGCGCAGAAGCAGCAGTGGCTGGAGCCTTTGCTGCGGGGCGAGATCCGCTCGGCATTCGCCATGACCGAGCCCGATGTGGCGTCCTCAGATGCCACCAATATGGCGGCCACAGCAGTGCGCGAAGGGGACCAATGGGTCATCAATGGCCGCAAGTGGTGGACCTCCGGCGCCTGTGACCCACGGTGCAAGGTGCTGATCTTCATGGGCCTGTCCAACCCGAACGGCCCGCGGCATCAACAACATTCGATGGTTCTGGTGCCGATGGATACCCCCGGTGTGAGGGTGCTCAGGCCTTTGCCGGTGTTTGGCTACGACGACGCCCCCCATGGCCATGCCGAGGTGGTGTTCGAAAATGTGCGGGTGCCATTGGAGAACGTGCTGCTTGGAGAAGGCAGGGGGTTCGAGATCGCCCAGGGCCGACTGGGGCCTGGGCGCATTCACCATTGCATGCGATCCATTGGCATGGCCGAACGGGCCCTTGAACTGATGTGCAAGCGCGCGGTTGGCCGGACTGCGTTCGGTCAGCCACTGGCGCGCCTGGGCGGCAATGTCGACAAGATTGCCGATTCGCGCATGGACATCGACATGGCACGACTGCTCACGCTCAAAGCGGCCTACATGATGGACACGGTGGGCAACAAGGTGGCCCGCAGCGAAATCGCCCAGATCAAGGTGGTAGCACCGAACGTGGCGCTGCGCGTGATCGATCGGGCGATCCAGTTGCACGGTGGCGCGGGGGTCAGCGCTGACTTTCCGTTGGCCTACATGTACGCCATGCAGCGCACGCTGCGCCTGGCCGACGGGCCCGATGAAGTACACCGGGCTGCGATCGGCAAGTACGAGATCGGCAAGCACCTGCCTGCGTCGGGTTCAGCGGCCCAACGCTGATTGCTGTGGTCACCCCGCCAGGCTCAGCGGGCCGAACGGCTGTTGGTATCGGCAGGCGTAGTGGTGGCAGGTTTGTGCAGATGCGCGCCCGTAGGGTCATCCAACTGAATGACGACGCCTTTCTGCCAACTGTCGGCGCCGGTGTCAGGCGTCGGAATGTCGATGTCAGCGCGCTGCTTGCGCGTCTGGGTGGTATCGATGCCCAGGCGACGATTGCGCTGCTCGACCATTGCAGGGTCTGCCTGACCGTCTGCCGTAAAGCCCATCATCAGTTGGGGCACGCCCATCGGCAGGGACTTGTCCTGGTCGGTATGCCAGGTATGCCACGTCTTGCCGTAGGTGGTGGCCAGGCGTTTCATCAAGGCATGCTCGGCAGGCGCAGGTATACCGGGCGCCACCAACTGGCCGGAGGACACTTCGTAACCGTGGCTGTGCCACAGGGCTTTTTCCTTGTCGGGTAAACGGGCGAACAACTTCTGATCGATGATGTACTCCACGCCCATGATCTTGGCCGTGGCCGTGCTGCCATCGTAGATCACGCACTGAATGACGTCTTCGTTGAGGATCGCACAGTAATGATGCGCTTCCATTTGAATATCCGGATGGCCGTTATAGAAGTGAAAGCCGTCCAGGTAGGCATTGAGTGCCTCAATGGGTGGTTTGGACTGTAACAGCGCCGCGCCTTTTTCAAGCCATTGCGTCCCGGGTTTTATTGGGGCGCCGGGTGTGTGTACGGGCGATGCGGTTTTGGCACCTGAGCAACCGGCGAGCAGGGCGCTGGCGATACACAAGCCAAGAAGGCTGGGGAACGGGTTGGGCATGATTCAGTCTCCGCTGGGTGTGCGCAACAGACCGCTTGCAGGGCACTAACATTTTCTTTGACGGACAGACGGTAATGCGGTCTAGTTAGTCAAGCGGGTTGAACCAAGCGTATGTTCGACTGCACTAACAAGTTACTGAAGTTTTATTGCCCGTCGTACTGAAAAGGAAACGTCCCCATGTCTCGTCTTGCAGAGTTTCGACAACTGGAACAGAAATTGGCTGCCCAACTTGCAGAGCTGGAAGCCATGAAAGGTAGCCCTGAGCTGCAGAAAGAAATCGAGTTTGAAACCAAACTGCGAAATCTGCTGGCCAAGTACGAATACAGTTTGCGCGACATCGTCAACCTGCTCGATCCGAAAAACGGTCAACGTCCCGCTGCGCCTGCTGCGTCCCAGAAAGCGCCGCGTCGTGCTCGGCAAGTCAAGCAGTACAAGAACCCTCACACCGGTGAAGTCATCGAGACCAAAGGTGGCAATCACACCAAGCTCAAGGCATGGAAGGCCGAACACGGCGCAGATGAAGTGGAAAACTGGCTGGCCAAGTAATGCCTGCCCAGCGTTACCCCACGACCCCGGACGGCCGCTATTTCGTTGTCCGGGGGCGGTTGTGGCGCTGTACCGACCCCTCCCTGTCCGAGGCTGAGCGTCAGCACTGAGTGCATGCCCTGATGGACGCCCGCAGAGCTGTAAAGGACGCAAAAGCCGACAACGATCCCGACCAGTTAACCCGCGCCCGTGCCCAGGTTCAGACGGCAAAGGTGGCGCTGGGTGAGCGGGGCCCTGTCTGGTGGGCCGACGGGAGCCCGGACTTCAACCGGCGCATGGCGGTCAATACTCCTTATGCCCAGTGGTTCCAGTCGCTTGATCCGACTCAGTAATCGCAGCCTTGCCCTGACCACGGGTTTTTATCAGCGACACCAGCACACCGCCCAGCAGCAGTCCGAACGTGACACCCAACGACAAGAGGGCGGGCACCTTGCCAATCAAGCCGTGGTAGAAGATCTTGCAACCGATGAAGATCAGCACGAGCGCCAACGCATATTTCAGGTACACGAAACGGTGCATCAGTGCCGACAGGGCAAAGTAAAGCGAACGCAGGCCCAAGATGGCAAAGATATTGGATGTGTAGACGATGAAAGGGTCCTGAGTAATGGCGAATATTGCCGGAACACTGTCCACGGCAAAGACGAGGTCGGCCAGTTCAATCAAAACCAGCGCAAGGAACAGCGGCGTAGCGTGGCGCACAGCATGGCTGCCCCCGCTGGGCGTGATGTGCACGAAAAACTTCGAGCCGTGGATCTGATCGGTCACGCGCATGTGCCGCCGTACAAACTTCAGAATCGGATTGTTGGCCAGGTCCGGTTGGCTGCCTTCCTTGGACAGCGCCATCTTCACACCGGTAAAAAGCAGGAAAGCGCCGAAGATATAAAGTACCCAGGCAAAGTTCTGCACCAGGGCCGCACCTACGCCGATCATGATGGCGCGTAACACCACCACACCGAGAATGCCCCAGAACAACACGCGGTGTTGGTACCGCCTGGGAACGGCGAAGTAGCTGAAGATCATCGCCATGACGAAGACATTGTCCATCGACAACGACTGCTCGACAAGAAACCCCGTGTAGAACTCCAGCGCCGGCTGCGCGCCCAGGTAGTACCAAACCCCAACGCCGAACAGCACGCCAACGCCAAAATAGCCCGAATACAGCAGCAGGCTTTCGCGCATTTCGATTTCACGGTCATGGCGATGCAGCACGCCCAGGTCGAGCACCAGCAAGCCGACGACGATGGCGACGAAGATCAGCCATAGCCAAGCGCTGGTGCCAAGAAAAGGTGTGGTGAGAAAGGTGTGCAGAGCTGTCATGAGCCCCTCCTGGTCGGTCGACGTTGCGTGGCAACAGTGATCCGACATGGCGGCTGGCAACCGTCAGAGGGGCCCGGTATCACTTAAGCTTGAGCGTAGATCCATTTGTGGGGCACGCCGAATGGGCAGCTGTTACATTTTTTTGCGAAGGGCTTTCGATGCGCTGACGGCTCAGGTCTTGGTGCAGTACTGCAAGCCTCAATAGACCCAGACCTCGACGCGACGGTTGCGCAATCGGCCTTGCTCCAGCTCGTTACCGGCCACCGGCATCTGGTCACCTAACCCCGCCACCTCCAGCACCTCGATACCCCCGCGCGCCAGCGCCTGGCGTACCGCCTCGCCGCGCAGGCGCGAGAGCAGGGCCGCGCGTCCCGGTGTGTCCTTGGGGTCGCCGAAGCCGACCAGCACAGCCTTGCGCTGCTGCTTGCTGGCCTGGTTCAGGTAATCGATGATCCGCTGCACATCCTGGATGGCCTTGCTGTCCAGGGCGGCACTGCCCGGTTGAAAGCGCAAATTCACGCTCAGCCGCTGGGCGTGCTCTACGAGGTCGCGATACCGGGCGGGCATGTCCGGAACAGGCACCACCCGCTGGGCCACGACCTGTTGTGACACAAAGCCTTGTTCGGCCACGATGGCCTGCCCAGCAGGGCTCTGGATGAAGTCGATCAATGCGGTGGCTTGAGGGCTTGAGGGAGTGGGCAGATACAGGAACAGGCGACGTGACAGGGGGTAGTTCTCGCTGGCCACCAAGGCGCGTTCGGGCAGCTGCGCCGCAGCGGTGCCTTCGGCCACTGCCAGCACCTTCGTCCCGTGTGTGGTCGAAAGGCCGGAGAATCCGATCGCCTGGCGATCACCCGCTACCTGGGCGGCCAGACGATCGCCGGCTTCGAAACGCGTGGCTGTCGGCGCCAGGCTGACCTGCCCAGGCGCCAGCACCCGTGCTTTGAACGTTTCGAACGTCCCGGAGCGTTCGTCCCTGGCGTACAGGTGGATGTCGCCACCGGCCACTCCCAGTTGCTCCCAGCGCTGTATCTGCCCGCTGAAAACCTGCGCAATTTGATCCAGGGACAACTCATGCAACGGGTTGGCAGGATTGACGAGGATGGCGACACCGTCCAATCCGATCACATGTTCGGCGGCAGGGGCCCGCAGGTCACCAAATGCCTGCAATTGCCGCGCTTCGCTGTCATTGATCGGACGTGAGGCGGCGACCAGGTCGGCCTCGTTACGAGCCAAGGCAGAAAAGCCCGTGTTCGTACCATGTGCCGCGATGTCGACCCGAACGGCTACGCCGTCGGCGCGGGTCGCCGTGATCACTGACTCATTGTCAGACTGACCGCGGTGAACCTGCACCTGGGTGGCGAGCTCAGCACGCAGTTGCGCCAGTACCAATGCCGGTAACAGGGCGCTGCCAAGCGTGTTGGAGCCCTGGATGCGCAGAGGCACGGACTCGGCCCAGGCCATCACCGGTAGCATGGTCAACAGGAGGGCGAACAGGCGGGCCATGCCGATTGGACCTTTACGGTGGGAATGGCCTGAGCGTAAGACAGTGGCGTGATAGTGTGATGACAAGGCGGCCGTGCGCAGGCATTAGCGCACGGCCTGATACGTGGCGTCAGCTCCTCGGCTCAGTGAGCGCCGGCCGATTTGCTCAGGTCACTTTCTGCCCATTGGGTATAGATACACGCATCGGCCACGGCCCAGCGTACCTTGACGGTGTCGCCTGGCTGCATCGGCATGCCTGCCGCCGAAAGCGCCTTGACCGTCAACGATGTACCGCCTGCTGTGACCACATGACAGGTTTGGCTTTCACCCAGGAACAACACCTCGCCGACCGTGGCGCTGACTTCATTCCAGCCCGCAGGCAGAGGTTGCTCGGCAGCTTGCTGAGCAGTCAGGGCCAGGGCCTTCTCGGGTCGCACCATGATTAGGGCATCCTGGTCCTGGCTCAGGCCTGGGGTCAGGCGGATGGCCACGCTCTGGCCTTCGAAGCTACCGGCGCCGTTGCCATTGGCCTTGATCCGCAGGAAGTTGGAGTTGCCCAGGAACGAGGCGACAAACGCGTTGGGCGGGTTCTGATACAAGTCGTAGCCACTGCCAAGGCCCACGATTTTGCCATGGCTGAAGATCGCGATGCGCTGGGACAGGCGCATGGCCTCTTCCTGGTCATGGGTGACGTAGACGATGGTAATGCCAAGACGCCGGTGCAGTTGGCGTAATTCGTCCTGCAGGTCTTCACGCAGCTTCTTGTCCAGGGCACCCAGCGGCTCGTCCATCAGCAGGATGCGCGGCTCGTAGACCAGCGCCCTGGCGATGGCCACGCGTTGCTGTTGCCCGCCAGACATCTGCGAGGGCTTGCGGTGCGCGAAGGGCTCCAGTTGCACCAGCTTGAGCATGGCATCGACACGCTTGCGTGTTTCAGCCGCACCCAGCTTGCGAATGGCCAGGGGGAAGCCGATGTTGTCGCGCACGTTCAGGTGCGGAAACAGAGAATAGCGCTGGAACACCATGCCGATGTCGCGCTTGTGCGGCGGCACGTTGACCAGCGATTGGCCCTCCACGAGTATCTGGCCGCTGCTGGGCGTCTCGAAGCCAGCCAGCATCGAAAGGGTGGTGGACTTGCCGGAGCCGCTGGAACCCAGGAAGGTCAGAAATTCGCCTTCCTGAATGTCCAGGTCCAGGTTGTCCACGGCGGTGAAGTCGCCGTAATGCTTGTTCAGGCCGCGCAGGCTGACCAGGGCCTTGCCACGCGCGTTGTCTTGGATCACTGCACTCATGGGTTAATCTCCGCGCGCTCAGGCGTTGGTTTCGGCACGCCGGCGCAGGGCGGCGGCAAGGAACATCACAAGCAGCGACAGACCGATCAGCAAGGTCGATGCCACGGCGATTACCGGGCTGAGGTCCTGGCGCAGGGTGGTCCACATCTTTACCGGCAGTGTCTGCAGGTCGGGGCTGGCCATCATCACGCTCAGCACCACTTCGTCCCAGGACACCAGAAACGCGAACAACCCGCCGGCGATCATCCCAGGCCGGATGGCCGGGAAAGTCACCTTGAAGATGGCCTGCAGGCGCGAGGCGCCGCAGATGACGGCGGCGTCTTCGATTGACTGGTCGAACAGCTTCAGGGAATTGATGATGGAGATGATGGTGAAGGGCAGGGCGACGATCACGTGGCTCACCACGAAGGCGAACAAAGTCCCGGTGTAGCCCAGCTTGAGGAACAAGGCGTATACCGCCACGGCGATGATCACCAGGGGCACGATCATGGGCATGGTGAACAAACCGTACAGCAGTTCGCGCCCCGGGAAGCGCCCCCGTACCAAGGCAAAGGCCGTGGGCAGGCCCAGCAGCACTGCCGCAACGGTGGTGAGCACGGCGACCTTTAGGCTGGCCAGGGCCGCGTCCATCCACTCAGGGTTGGAGAAAAACTGCCCGTACCATTTGAACGTCCAGCCCGGCGGCGGAAACACCAGCCATTGGGATGAGCCGAACGACAGTAGCACGATGAAGACCACCGGCAGCAGCAGGAAGGCAGCAATCACGCCGGTGGTCAAGTACAGGCCGGTGCGAAGCGGCCGGCCCATGGCGTTGGGAGACAAGAGCATGTGGTTTACCTCGCAGTGCCAACCGGGGATTCCGGCTGCAGCTTCAGGTACAGGTAGAACAGCACCAGGGTGATGACCACCAGCAAGGCGGCTGCCGCGCTGGCCAGGCCCCAATTGAGGAACGACTGCACCTGCTGGATGATGAATTCAGGCAGCATCATGTTCTGCGCCCCGCCCAGTAGCGCCGGGGTGACGTAGTACCCCAGCGACATGACGAACACCATCAACGCCCCGGAGAACAGCCCCGACCGGCACAGCGGCAGAAACACTTTCCAGAAATTGGTCCACGGGCTGGCACCGCACACCGAGCCTGCCTGCAGCACCATCGGGTCGATGGCATGTATGGTTGCCTGCAGCGGCAGCACGATGAACGGGATCATGATGTAGCTCATGCCGATCACCACGCCTGTGAGGTTGTGCACCATCTCAAGTGGGCTATCGATGATGCCAATGGCCATCAGCATTTTGTTGATGACCCCCGAGCTTTGAAGCAGCACCAGCCAGGAGTAAGTGCGTGCGAGCAAGCTGGTCCACATCGACAGCAGTACGATGTTCAGCAGCCACCGGCCCCAGCCCTTGGGCACTAGCGTGATCGCCCAGGCCAGCGGAAAGCCCAGCAGTACGCTGATCAGCGTTACCAGCCCGGCCACCGAAAAGGTGTTGAACAACACCCGGGCATAGGCCGAGTTGGCGAACAGCTGTTCATAGTTGCCAAGGCCAGGCGTGGGCTCGAGCACGCCGCGCAGTAACAGGCCAACCAACGGTGCGAAGAAAAACAGGCCCAGGAACAGCAGGGCTGGCAGCAGGTTGCGGCTGCCCTTCCAGCGCTGGCTCAGGGAGGCGCGCCGTGACCCGGCCCCTGGAGCACCGGTGCCCGAAGGGGCACCTTGGGCGTTATGCAGGGCATTGATCGCGACTTTCATTTGACCAGCCACTCATTCCAGCGGGCGGCAATGGCCTGGCCGTTCTTGGCCCAGTAGGCAAAGTCCAGGGTAACCTGATCCTGCGCATAGGCAGTCGGCAGGTTCGGGGCCAGGTCCTTGTCCAGCTTGGCGAGGCTGTCGGTATTGACCGGGGCGTAGGCCGTCTTGTTTGCAAACTCGGCCTGGCCTTCGGCGCTGCTGGCATTGGCCAGGAACTTCATGGCCGCATCCTTGTTCTTCGCGCCTTTGGGCACGACCAGGAAATCGGCCATGACCAGGTTCTGTTTCCAGCTCACCCCTACAGGCGCGCCGTCTTGTTGCAGGGCGTAGACGCGGCCGTTCCAGAACTGGCCGAGGGAGGCTTCACCGGAGGCCAGCAGCTGTTGCGACTGCGCACCGCCGCCCCACCAGACGATGTCCTGCTTGATGGTGTCGAGCTTCTTGAAGGCGCGATCCAGGTCCAGCGGGTAGAGCTTGTCCGGTGCTACGCCATCGGCCAGCAGCGCCAGTTCCAGCACACCTGGGCTTGGCCATTTGTAGAGGGCGCGCTTGCCGGGGTAGGTCTTGGTGTCGAACAGCGCGGTCCAGTCGGTTGGCTTGCTGGCACCGAGCTTGCCTTCGTTGTAGCCGAGCACGAAGGAGAAGAAGAACGAACCCACGCCATGATCGGAAACGAAGCGCGGGTCAATCTTGTCGCGCTGGATCTGGGAAAAGTCCAGAGGTTCGAGCAGGCCTTCGCTGGCAGCACGCAGGGCAAAGTCAGCCTCGACGTCGACCACGTCCCACTGCACGTTGCCGCTTTCGACCATGGCCTTGAGCTTGCCGTAGTCGGTCGGGCCGTCTTGCACCACCTTGATGCCGGTAGCCTTGCTGAATGGGGCTGCCCACGCTTGTTTCTGAGCATCCTGGGTCGTTCCGCCCCAGCTTACGAAATTCAGGCTCTCAGCCGCCTGAGTGGCCTGGCAGGCCAATGTCAGGAGGCTGGCCGACAGCACTGCGGTTACACGTTTGCTCAACAGCATGATTACGCCCTCGTTGCTTTTTGTTATTCGAGGCAGGGCTTGTGGTGCGCCCGCCAACAGTATTCGGGGAGCAGCGGTAGACAAATTCAAGGTCTACGGAATGTCATATTATGGTATTCCAAACTTTTCGCAAGTAGCAGCAGGCTACCGGCCATCATTTGGTCGATGGCCATGCAGGCTGCGCGATCAGCCAGCCATTGGCTCGAACGGTACGCTCTGCACCACTTCCAGCTCGTAGCCCGCCAAGCCTGCATACTTCAAGGGCGGACCCAAATGACGAAGCTTGCCCACGCCCAAGTCTTGAAGTATCTGCGCACCAGTGCCGACCTCCGAATACACCTTCGAGTGCCCGCGCCGGTAGGGGCGCTGGGGTTGGGTCAATTGCGGCACACGTTCGAGCAGCGCCTGGGAGGACTCATGGTTGGCCAGGATCACGACCACGCCTGCGCCTTCCTCAGCCACTTTCTGCAGTGCCGCCCACAACGTCCAGTTGGCCGGGCCCGCCCACTCGGCGCCGACCAGGTCGCGCAGCGGATCGATCACGTGCACCCTCACCAGCGTAGGCGTCTCACGGCGCAGTTGGCCCATGACCATGGCCATGTGCACGCCGCCGTCGATACGGTCCTCATAGGTGACCAGGCGGAAGGTGCCATGCACCGTGGGCAGCTCACGCTCCCCGATGCGCTTGACGGTCTGCTCGGTGCTCAGCCGGTAGTGGATGAGGTCGGCAATGGTGCCGATCTTGATGCCGTGGCGGGCCGCGAAGGCTTCAAGCTCGGGCCGACGGGCCATGGTGCCGTCGTCGTTGAGCACCTCGACGATGACCGACGCCGGGCTCAAGCCTGCCAGGCGGGCCAGGTCACAGCCGGCCTCGGTGTGCCCTGCGCGGGTGAGAACACCGCCTTCGCGGGCGCGCAACGGGAAAATATGCCCAGGCTGCACCAGGTCTTCCGGGCGCGCATCGGCGGCCATGGCAGCTGCCACGGTGCGTGCGCGATCGGCGGCGGAGATGCCCGTGGTGACGCCGGTCGCGGCCTCGATCGAGACGGTGAAGGCGGTGCTGAACATGCTGCCATTGGCCGGAACCATCTGTTCCAGGCCCAGGCGCTGGCAGTGCTCATCCGTCAGCGTCAGGCAGATCAGGCCACGGGCTTGCTTGGCCATGAAGTTGATGGCCTGTGCGTCGCAGTATTCGGCGGCGATCAGCAGGTCGCCTTCGTTCTCACGATCTTCGTCGTCCACCAACAAGACCATCTTGCCTTGCCGATAATCCTGGAGAATTTCATCGATGCTGTTGAAAGGCATGTCGAGTGCTCGTGCTGAGAGTTATTGTTTATGGTATACCATCATACACAAAAGCCCCCACGCAGGAGACAAGCGGATGAAGGCCTATTGGATTGCCCATGTGGATGTGACCGACCCGGTTCAATACCAGCAGTACACTCAGCGTGCCCCGGCAGCCTTCCAGGCCTACGGTGGGCACTTTCTGGCCAGGGGAGGGCGCAGTGAGGCCTTGGAAGGGCGGCCTACGCCCCAACGCAGCGTGGTGATCGAGTTCGACTCCTATGACCAGGCCGTGGCCTGTTATCGATCCGACCTTTACCAGCAAGCCTGCGGCCTGCGCCAAGGTGCGGCATGCGCCGAGGTGATCATCGTCGAGGGCGTCGCGCCATGACACCACCGGGCGTAGCACGGGTGCCGCAATCCTGGCTATGCTTGGGCAATGACCAACTCTGTACCATTGCGCCAACCTTGTCCGCCCGGTGCGTGCATCTGCGGTCGCGATCAGATGGCCACCGAGTGCGAGCCTGCTCGGCGCATCCTGCTGCTGACCCGGCAGGAAGAAAAGCGCCTGCTCGAACGCCTGGAGAACCTTCAGGACATCGAGGATCTCTATCGCCTGCAACGTCGGCTATATGACAACCTGGGCATCCGGCTGCATATCGCACCGGGCCATCATGAAGTGCGCACCATGCGCGGGATCGTCATCGAGCTGGACGATCAGCCTGGGTTGTGCCGCAAGACGCGCCAGGCCATACCGGCGGCCATACGCAAGGGGCTCGAACGAAATCCGCAGGTTGCCTTCCGCCTGCTCGACACCCACGACCTGTTGCGCGATACCTGACCGAACCGGCCCCACATCCACAGGCCGGCCCGGCATCGCCCGGTCGCCTAATTTTTTCCACTCCCTGCACGTCTACTTGAGAGTTCCCCTGCGCCGCGCGCGCAGTGGCAATCCCACTCAAGGAGGCAGGCAACATGACTTCAGTTTTCGACCGTGAAGACATCCAGTTCCAGGTCGTGGTCAACCACGAAGAACAGTATTCGATCTGGCCGGAATACAAGGCGATCCCCGAGGGCTGGCGGGCGGTGGGCAAAGCAGGGCTGAAAAAGGACTGCCTGGCCTACATCGATGAGGTGTGGACCGACATGCGTCCGCTCAGCCTGCGTCAGAAAATGGCTGAAGCTGGCGCACAGTGACGGTGATCAATCTCCTGTGCCTGCCGTATTCGGGGGCCAGTGCGATGGTGTACAGCCGGTGGCGCCGCGCGCTACCGGCGTGGTTGCAGGTTAGGCCAGTGGAATTGCCAGGCCGCGGCGCACGCATGGCCGAGGCGTTGCACACAGACATGCAGGCGCTGGCCCGACAGCTGGCCCAGGAGCAGCGCCTGGCGACCAGTACGCCTTATGCCTTGCTCGGCCACAGCCTGGGCGCGCTGCTGGCCTTCGAACTGGCCCATGAACTGCAGGCCCTTGGTTGCCAGCCACCGCTGGCGCTGTTCGCCTGCGGCACTGCTGCGCCTACCCGCCGGGAAGACTATGACGGCAGGCGCTGGCGCGAGCCGAAGTCCGACACTGAGCTGATCGATGAATTGCGTGAGCTGCAAGGCACGCCAGAGCAGGTGCTTGCCAATGATGAACTGATGAGCCTGACACTGCCGATCCTGCGCGCTGACTTTCTGCTGTGCGGGACCTACGCGTATCGCCAGCGGCCCGCGCTTCGCTGCCCGTTGCACGTACTGGGTGGCCAAGATGATCGGGCCAGCGACGAGCAGCTACGGGCCTGGCAGCACGAAACCCAGGGCTCGTTTTCGCTGCAGGTGTTCCCTGGCGGTCACTTCTTCATCCATGACCACGAGTCAGGCGTCCTGGCGGCATTGACCAGGGCGTTGGAACCGCTGCGTCTGACGGGTTGATTGACGTCTCGCCCACGGTCGGCGAGGCTAGGGGCTTTGAACCCCCAGGACAGACCATGCTGATCAATCCCTCTGCGCGCCCGTTGGCAGGAGCCCACCTCTGAACGGGCGCATGCTGGCCGCAGCCGTTCTGGCCCTGGCCGTATTGCAAGGGTGTACGGGGCGCCGAGCGTCCGTACCCCAAGCCGACCCTGCGCAGGTGCACGCCGAGCTGATGCGGTTGTTGCCCGCCAAGGCTGGCGACCGGGCCGGCTGGGCCGCTGATATCCAGAAGGCGTTCCAGGCCCAAGGTATCGAGCCTTCAAAGCGAAACCTGTGCGCGGTACTGGCTGTGACCGAGCAGGAGTCCACCTTCAACGCCGACCCCCAGGTGCCCCAGTTGGGCCGTATCGCGCGCGAGGAAATCAATCGGCGGGCTGCCCGTGTGCATGTGCCCAGAATGCTGGTCGACGGCGCGCTGAAAACCCCGTCTGGCAATGGCAAGACCTACGCACAGCGCTTGCAGGCAGTGCGCACCGAGAAGCAATTGAGCGAACTGTATGATGAGGTGATCGCGCGGGTGCCATTGGGCCGTACCTTGCTGGGGGGGCTCAACCCGGTACATACCGGCGGCCCGATGCAGGTGAGCATCGATTTTGCCGAGAAACACGCGCAAGCCTATCCCTACGCACGCGAGGGTAGCGTGCGCCAGGAAGTGTTCACGCGCCGCGGTGGCCTGTATTTCGGGATTGCGCATCTATTGGGCTATCCCGCCAACTACGAGCGTCAGCTCTATCGGTTCGCTGACTTCAACGCTGGCTGGTACGCCAGCCGTAATGCGGCGTTTCAGGCGGCGCTCAGCCAGGTCACCGGGATAGATCTGGCGCTGGACGGTGACCTGATTGCGCCTGGGTCGATCATGCCCGGCACCACAGAAAGGGCAGCACGTCAGCTGGGTCGGCAGTTGGGCCTGCGCAACCCGCAGATTCGCAGTCAGCTGGAGCAGGGCACCGAACTGGATTTCGAAGAGACTCGGCTGTACCGGGAGGTGTTTGCCCTGGCCGATGCCAGGGCCGGCCGTGCATTGCCGCGGGCCGTGCTGCCGGGCATCGAGCTCAAGAGCCCGAAGATCACCCGCAAGCTGACCACTGCCTGGTTTGCCGATCGGGTGGATGGGCGCTATGAGCAGTGTATGAGTCGTTGAGTAAGTGCGGGTCTGCTCTTCTTATTCGGCCCTTATGCTCCACACAGGTACTGCGCTACCCCTTCAGCCTTGGCCTAATGCCTCGACGATCAGATCAACGCTGCTCTTCAAGCCTGCCAGCGTGTCGTCGGTATCGCTCTGCACGACAACCAGCTTCGCGCCGCTGTCTTTGATGACCTGCGCCACGGCGGCCTCTGGTTGCCGATGATCCAGGACCAGGGCCACGTCCTGGTTTTTGAGGTTGTCGGCCAAGGCTTTGAGCGCAGCGGCATCCCACTCGGTGGGCAGCGGCTGGTCCACCAGGTCCAGGTTCAATCCGCTGGCCAAGTAACCCAGCCGCTCCGAAAGGCTGACGGTTGTCAGGTTTTCCACCTTGGCCAGACGCGTCTGGCTATCGGCGGCCAGCGCCAACACTTGCTGCTTGAAGCCGGCAAGGTTGGTTTTTATGCGTGCCTTGTCCGCAGGTGACAGCCGCTCCAGATCATTGGCCACGACATCGGCCATGCGGCCCAGGTTGGTGGGGCTGAGCCATGGGTAGCCGGCGTAGGCATCAGCCCCCGTCACGGCGATGCCTGGCAATGCACCATCGACGGGGCGAGCGGCGTCGATTTCCACGATGCGGATATTGCTGCGCCGCGCCACCGGATAAAGCGGATCGTCTCGCCAGATCGAACGCACGCCGATCACAGCGTCAGCCTGCTGGGCCGCCTTGTGCAGGCTGGCTTCGCCACGACCACTGAAATATGACGGCTGGCGGCTGGCGGGCAAATTCGCCGGCGCAGCGCGTTTGAGCTCAACCGAAGTGCCTTCGAGCAAGGTGTTGGCCAGGCTGTGGGTCACCGGCAGGGTGGTCAGCACCTGGGTGGCCGAGGCCAGGGACGGCAGGCTGGTAAGGGCGACGGCCAGACACAGGCGTTTGAGGTTCATGCCGGGTTTCCTTGCAGACGTGGGACGAGCGCGCGGGCCAGGGCGGCCAGGGCGAAGCAGAGGCCAGCGACCAGAATGATCGCGGCGCCGGACGGTACAGGCAGGTCGAAGACAATGGGCAGCAGAATGCCGAACAGGGTGCTCAGGGTAGCGATGAACACCGAGATGAAGAAAAAGCCTTTCAATGACTGGCTGACCAGGCGCGCGGCAGCCGCGGGGATGACCAGTAACGCGCCCACCAGAATCGCACCGATTACTTTGACCGCGGCCACCGTGACCAAGGTCACCAGCACCACGAACAGGTAGTCCAGGGTTTTGACCGCCACCCCGCGTACAGCAGCCAGTTGCGGATTGAAGCTGGCCAGCATGATGCGGTTGTACAGCGGCAGCGCCAAGGCCAGCACCAGCACGGCGACGATTCCCAACACGACCAGGTCCTGACCGCTGACGGTCAACACCGAACCGAACAGCACGTTTTCCAGAATGTGCACGTTGATCCTGCCGGCCAGCATCAGCAGCAGGCTGGCGCCCAGCGCCAATGACACCGACAGGAACACGCCAATCAGCGTGTCGGGCGACAAGCCGGTGCGGTTGCGCAGGAAATTCAGCAGGATGCCGAACAGCAGGCAATAGCCGAACAGGCTGCCGTAAGGCCCGGTATAGGGTTCGCCCAACAGGATGCCGATGGCCACGCCAGTCAGCGCCGCATGGCCGACCGCTTCGGAGAAGAAGGCAAAGCGCTTGACCACCACCAATGTACCAAGGCCACCGAGCACCGGCCCGATCATCAACCCTGCCAGCAGCGCATTGACGACGAAGCCGTAGGCCAGCGCCTCGGGCAAGTAGCCTTGAACGGCCCACTGCTGCACCAGTTCACGGAAGGATTCGAAACTCATCAGGCAAGGCTCTCGCTGCGCGGATGGACGGAGAACAGCCCGAGCAGACGCTCAGGGGTGAGAGCCTGGGCAGGCGGTGCATCGAACAGCACGCGGCGGCTCAGGCCGGTTACCCGGTCAGCCAGCCGCAGCACGGCTTCAAGGTCATGCTCGATCCACAAGACAGTGGTGCCGGAGCGACGCCAGCTGGCCAGCAAGTGCTCGAACACACGAATACCCGCTTCGTCCAGTGCCGACATGGGTTCGTCCAGTACTAGTAGTTGCGGTTCGGGAATCAGCCCTTGCGCCAGTAGCACCCGCTGACGCTCACCGCCCGACAGTGCCCCCATGCGCCGCTTGCGCTTGTCGAGCATGCCGACGTGGGTCAGGGCCGCCTCGATGGCCGGCTGGACACGCTTGGACAACCCTAGGAAGGCGGGCTGGCGCTGGCACATGGCAGCCATGAAGTCGTCCACGGTCATGGGCAAGCCGCGGTCGAACTCCAGCGCCTGAGGCACGTAGCCGATCACCTCCCGCTCGCTGGGCCAGTGCATGGCCAATCGGCCCTGATGAGGCATCTGCCCCAGCAGTGTCTTGATCAGCGAGCTCTTGCCGCCCCCATTGGGTCCGACGATGGCATGCACCGAGCCGGCCGCGACGCTGAAACTGACCTGTTCGAGAATGCGCGTACGGCCCAGTTCAAGGTTGACCGCCTCGAACTCGATGCGAGGTCCACAAACCGGCAGCACCTGAGTGGCGGCGGTCATGCGCGGTTCTCCTCGATGGCGCGCACCACTGTGTCGAGGTTGCGCTTCATTTCGACCTCATACTTGTCCTTGGTGTATTCGCCGTAGGAAATATGCGTCAACGGGTACAAGCGCACGCCGGATTCACGCTGGATCGTTTCCACATAGGCCGAGGGGAAGTCCATTTCCGAGAAGATGACGCGCACATCCAGCGCTTTGAGTTGGTCGATGGTTTTCTTCAGCTGAGCGGGACTGGGCTCGATGCCGTGGGCAGGCTCCACCACGGCGGTGACTTCCAGGCCAAAATCACGCACCAGATAATCGTAGGCAGCGTGGATCGTGGCCACCCGGAAGGTGGCACCAGGCGCTTGGCTCACCTTGGCCAAGGCCTCTGCACGCAGGGCACGCAGACGCTTGGCATAGGCCCGCGCATTTTGCGTGTAGAGTTTCGCGTTTTCCGGGTCCAGCTTGCCCAGCTCCCGGGCAATGTTATTGACCTGCGCAATGGTGGTGCTGATGGACAGGAATGTATGCGGATTGACGACCTTACCAGCGCCGCGTGCGGCAATGCCGGTTGCCGCGAGCAGAGGCACGTTCTGGTTCGATTCGATGGTGGCGATGTTCGGTTTTTCGCTGGCCGCGATCATGCGGTCGGCGAAGTCGTCATGACCGACGCCGTTGAGCACGACCACATCGAGCGTGCCGATGCGCTTGATGTCCTCGGCGCGAGGCTCGTAGGCATGCGGGTTGAAGCCAGCCGGAATCAACGGCACCACCTCGGCTTTGTCGCCAACGATGTTGCTCACATAGCTGTAGTAAGGGTGCAGGGTGATGCCGATACGCAGCGGTTTGCCGGCGTCGGCCAGGGCAAAGGCGGGTAGGGCGCAGGCCAGGAGCAGGGCGAGGGCGGAGCGAAGCATGGAACATTCCTTTGGAGTCAGTGACGGTGTTCGCGGGTGACACCGGCGTCGTAGTGGCTGACGACCTGGCGCCAGCCGGCGACGATCAGGCTTGCCGGGGCAAGGTCATCGACCGATGAGCTGGGGCTGTCTCTAAGGAGCCAGACCTCGGCCTCGGCGCCAGCTTCGGCGGGCAGGATCATCAGCAGGTCGCCGGCGATTTCCGGCGCCTGGCTGCGGCCCAGGTAGGCGCCGTCGGCCAGCAACGACCAGTGGTGATCGCCACGGCCCTGGCTACCGGCATCAACGACGAAAGGCGGCAGACCCTCGGCCGCCAGTGTTTGCACGTCGGGCACGGCGCCCTCTTCCTCGCGAAGGTACTGGATTTCGTCGAAGGCCACCCGCAGGTCGGTGTAGAGGCCTTGCTCAGCCGGCGTCAGGTCCCGCCGAGCGTCAATTTGATGGCTGGCGATCGGCTGATCGTCCACACGCTCCCCACGCACCAGCACGACGCTGGCTGCCAGGGCTACGATAAATGCACTGACCATCAGCACATACAACGTTTCATGCCCGGCGCCGGCCGGGCGAATCACCTGAACCCGGCTCATGGTTGCGAAATGTCGGCGTAGTCGACTTCGACCACATGGCCAGGGCCTGCGTCGAACAACACGTAGAATTCACCATCCGGGCGCTTGAAGGTGAGGGTGGAGTCATCCCCGAGCTTGCCGCCGACCAGCACCTGTTCGTCGTAGCCGATCACGTCCAGGGTTACACCAGGTGCACCGCTACCGTCAGAAAAGCCGCCAGTGCATTTGATCTGACTGCCTGGCACTTCCTCACATTCACACATGGGGTTGTGTGCCATGGCAGCCGTCGCGGTCAACAGCAGTGATGGGAGCATGAGCCTACGCATGAGGTGTTTCATTTGTTGCCTCCTTGTTTCTTGAGCCAGGCCACGGTGGCTGGCGATGCCTGGGCCAAGGGCACCGAGGCTTGATGCATGCTGCCGTCCCAGCCTTCAAGGGTGATCCACACTTGGGCATCTGGCCGAGTACGCGGCGCAATCGGAAGGGAGGTACCCATGTGGTAGGGGGCCCCGAAGAAAATGGTGCCGGCGGCGCGCAGGCTGCGCGGCTTGCCGATGCGCAGGTAGGTGGCTTTCACCTCTTGGGCGCAGCCTTTGCAGAGCGAGGCATTGAACACCTTGAAGTAGCCGGCCGGACCATCGGCCTGGGGCACTTCGTCACGCATTTCAGCCAGGTCCAGGCTGTAGGGCCCTACTTTGATATCACGTATCACGTTCGCGCCCAGCCCGGCTTCGCCGCGAAACAGCTTGGCGTCGGCAAAGTACTGGGGCATGAAGCCCAGCGGGATCAGGACCAGCAGAATGTTCAGGTGAAACCGCCACTTCAACCAGATCTGCTTCAATGGCCGTTGCTCAAGGGTGTGTGCCTGGCTCATGGTTGGGTCTCCAGGGTAGGCTCGCGCTGTGCGACGCGCGGGGCGCGCTCGCTGCGCTTGAGGGCGGCGGCGGTAGCCTGGGCGGTGCGCTTGGTCCAGATGAGCAGGCCGCTGAACACCATCAAGGTCAATACCAGGCCGAAGAAGAACCACACCAGTTTGATCGGCAGCCCGCCGAAGTCGCCGGTGTGCAGCGGACGCATGGATTCGGTGACGAACTCCAGGGGCGTGCGGTCGCTGATGCGGAACTGGCTGTCGACCTGGCGGGTGTAGGGGTTGACCGAGGCATTCTGGAACATCAACGGGTACCACCCCGGCCCCGAAAGGCTGATATGGCTGTACGCCGTGGCGGGCAATATCACGAAGCTGACCTCAAGGCCCGGTACCGCTTGCCCGGCAATGCGCACGGCTTCGTCCAGGTCGATGCGTGGTGCCGGGGTGCCGTCGGTGGTCTGCGGCACGTCCTCGCGTGCAATCACCGGCACGATGGGGCGTGTGGAAATCGTGACGTGGTTATCGCCCAGAATGGCCTGGATCAGGAACCAGGTACCGGTAATGGAAATGACGGCGATGAACCAGATGGACCAGACGCCGGCCAGGCGATGCACGTCCCCCCAGAAAATCCGCGAGCCGTGACCGGTGCGCACCGGCTTGAAGAACCCCCTCCAGAATTTCTTGTACACCACCAGCCCTGTGACCAGGGACGCCAGCATGGGCAGGCCCAGTAGTGAAACAAGGTACCAGCCCCAGCTGTAACCGTTGGTGAATGGCACCAGCCACCACCCATGCAAGGCGCGGGTGAAGGCTTCGAAGTCGAAGTCGGGCGTCTTGCCCTGGATGGCCCCGGTGTAGGGGTTTACATACAGCGTGGGGCTGGTGCCGTCGGGCAGGGTAACGTTGGCAATGACCGCGAAGTGCGAGCCGTCGGGCTGGCGAAGCATGTCCACGATCATCTCGGGCTCGGCCTTGTGCAGCGCATCGAGCACTTGCTGGAAACTCAGGCGATCCACGTCGGCATCGGGCTTGTTGGCGCGGACCGCAGGGTCGGCCAGCCATACGATTTCCTGGCTGACCACCGCGAGCATGCCGGTGAAACACACGATCAGGACAAAGAACCAGATCGGCAGCGCGAGCCAGCTGTGGACCAGGAACCAGAGCCTGGACTTGGATTTTTTCGGAGTTTTGGCCATCAGACGATCTTCACAATAAGGGGTCGAGCTTAAGCCCAACCCTGGAGAGCTGTATTGATAAGGACGAATGAGAATCGAAATTCCGTCGATTTAAATGCAAGGAAATGTTTCAGGCTGAGGAACCGGCCCCCTGCACCTGAAACGGGGGGCCGGTGGCGAAGCGTCTGTCAGGCGCGGGAAAGGACCGCTTCTGGCAGTGGCAGGGTGCGCAACGATGGCAGGTCGTGATAGAGCGCACGGCCAATCTCGGCGGCCCGCGAGGGCAGAACCGACAGCAGCGTGTCGCTCAGACCATGGCTGTTCTCGCAGAAGCCTTGCAGGTACACCGACGCCTTGAGGTCGGGGCTGGTCAGTACGCGGTAGTTGCGATCGACGTTGAAGTCCTCCAGATAGCCAGCCAGGGGGGCCAGCAAGTCGCGGTGCGAACGGCGCTCGTAGCCGGTGGCCAGGATGACGGCATCGTAGCGGTGGGTCTGTTGCTGGCCGGTGGCCAGGTCGCTGAGGGTCAACTCGATGCCTTCTGAGGTGCCCACCACCGCTTCTACCTGGCGCCGGCACAGCACGTTGTGGCGGAACTGATGGGCCACTTTTTGCCGATAGAGAATGGCGTAGATGCGCTCGATCAGGTTCAGGTCGACCACCGAGTAATTGGTGTTGTGGTATTCATCGAGCAACTTGCTGCGTTGATCGGCCGGTTCGTTGTAGACCAGGTCGGTGTAGTCGGGTGCGAAAATCTCGTTGACGAACGGGCTGTCGTCGGCCGGCTTGAGCGCCGAGGCGCGCAGGATCATGTCCACCTTCACCGACGGGTAGCTGTCGTTGAGATCGATGAACGCCTCGGCTGCGCTCTGGCCTGAGCCGATGACCGCGATGCGCATTGGTTTTCCGGCATTGCAGGGCAGCTGGCTGAGGCTGCTGAGGTAGCGGGAATGGTGGAACACGCGCGGGTCGTTCTTGAAGGCCGCGAACGTTTCCGGAATCTTCGGTGTTCCGCCGCTGCCCACCACGACCGAACGGGCCCTGCGGGTGTATTCCCGGCCTTCGGCATCACGGGACACCAGGCGCAGGTGCTCGACGCGGCCTTGGGTGGTTTCAGGTTCGATACGCAGCACTTCTTCACCGTATACCGCCTGGGTCGCGAAATGTTCGGCAGCCCAGCGCAGGTAGTCGTTGTATTCCAGTCGGCAGGGATAGAAGGTGCCCAGGTTGATGAAGTCGGCCAGGCGCTGTTTCTGGTGCAGGTAGTTGACGAAGCTGTAGGGGCTGGTGGGGTTGCGCAGGGACACCAGGTCCTTGAGGAAGGAGATCTGCAACTCGCTCTGGGTGGCGAGGGTTTCACCGTGCCAGCGATAGTCCTGCTGCTTCTCGATAAATAGCGCGTCAAGGGCGCGCCCCTGGCTTTCGGCCAGCTCTTCGAGGGCGATTGCCAGCGCAAGGTTGGACGGGCCGAAGCCTACGCCGATCAGATCTTTGATGGTTTCCTGCTGTGTGGCTTGGGTCATGGCCGCGATTCCATAAGGTCGATGTGGACGCTCACCGGTGATCCGGCTACCGCGCTGGTACATCTTCTGGAACGAGCCAACCGACAGGGAATTTAGCAGGGCTCAAGACAAGCCCATTTGTGCCGATAAATGGGGCACGGACCGGTTTTGGAGCAAGAATCATCATGGTCGCAATCAACTCGAGCAATCTGTTGATCAACGGCGTCTCAGCCCAGACGCTGAGCGTTGACGCTGCCGCCGAGCGTGAACGGCGTGTGCAGGCGGGCGAAGCGCCCGGCCCGTTGAGCATCACCAGTGACAGCCTCAACGCCACGGCTACGGGCCAGGCACAATCTGCCCAGAGCGACGACAGCGACGAGCCAGAGGCCGTCAAGCAGCTGCGCGAGTTGATCAAGACGTTGCAGAAACAGCTGGCAGAGGAGCAGAAACAACTTTCAGCGCTGATGAACAGCGACATGGAAGAGACCGCGAAGATGGCTGCCATCAGCACCAAGCAAAGCAGCATTGCCACGCTCAGCAGCCAGATCATCGCGGCCTCGGCACAGTTGCTTGAACTGTTGCAGCAAAGCGGTGGTGGCAGTGCCGGTGGCCTGGTCAGCACCCGTGCCTAGCCGGCGCTGACCAAGCCGAGAGGGTCAATCGGCGGCCAACCGCGCTTTGTTGTGACGATCGGCCTTGTACTGCATGGCCACCGCTGGGGCTGGCTTGGCCGCGCCCGTCTCAAGCCACTGGCGCATACGGCTGGCATCGGCGAAGTGGGTGTACTTGCCGAATGCATCGAGAATGACCATGGCGACCGGACGGTTGTCCATGCGTGTCAACAGTACCAAGCAGTGTCCAGCCTCGTTGGTGAAGCCGGTCTTGGTCAGCTTGATGTCCCAGTTGCTCTTGTTCACCAGGTGATCAGTGTTGCGAAACCCGAGTGTGTAATTGGGTTTGCTGAACGCTACGGTTTTCTCACGGGTGGTCGACAACGTACTCAACAGAGGGTACTTGCGCGACGCCATCAACAGCTTGGTCAGGTCGCGGGCAGTGGAGACGTTCTGAGTCGAAAGACCGGTGGGTTCGATGTAGCGGGTATGGCTCATGCCCAGGCTGCGGGCCTTGGCGTTCATCGCCTTGATGAAAGCCGGGTAACCGCCAGGGTAGTGGTTGGCCAGGGTGGTTGCGGCGCGGTTTTCCGAGGACATCAGGGTGATCAGCAACGTCTCGCGTCGGTTCAACTGGCTGCCGAGCCGAACCCTGGAGTAGACGCCTTTCATGTCCGGGTTGTTGGCAATGGTCATGGTCAGCATTTCGTCCATGGGCAGCTTGGCATCGAGCACGACCATGGCCGTCATCAGTTTGGTCACCGACGCAATGGGCAGCACGCGGTCAGGGTGACTGGCGTACAGCTCCTTGTTGGTGTTGAGGTCGATCAACAAGGCGCTGCCGGAGGCCAAGTGCAGCTTGGCGGGGTCACGTTGCAACTGGGCAGCGGGCTGTGCAGCGACAGCGCCGGTAATAGGGGTCAGGGTACCTGTGAGCAACAACACAAGGCTGAGGGTGGACAGGATCGTTTTCACGTTGAGGCTCACTAAAGAGGGCTATGTCGTTGGCATTGCGAGGGTTTTCCCCAAGCCGGCGCATTCTGGAGTATGGCTCAAGCCGTGTCGATTGCCTTATCACCAATGGGCGCAAGGTGAAGGAAATTTAATCCTGCGGGTACGGCTTCAGCGCGTTGAGTAGGCCAACTCCCCATCCTTTGGTCGTCCCCTCTCACTGAACCGCTTGGGCTGATTTACTGATTCGAGGTGAACTCCGTGGGACTCGGCCCTGTCACCTTTGAACATACGGAGGATCCAGGCATGGTTGTGAAATTGAGAACGTATCGCGGAGATGACATCCCGGAGTGGTACCAGCGTGACGATCTCGATGAACTCTACGAGGTCGAGGACCAGGAGGGGAGTGTGCAATTGCTCGAAGATGATGAAGATGCAGTGAAGCTCGTCGTAGACCTTACCTATGAAGATTAAACGGCCCCCAAGCCAGAGTGATGGGAAGCAAATGAAGCCTCGCAGCGGGCCCAGCCCCCACGGGCCTGCTGGCACTTTCGGATCGTAAAATACCTATGCCCTGCGCCAGGCACGCGAGGCGATGCGCGTGAGTCGCAGCTCGGTGATGGTCAACCCGACCAATATCAAGCCTGCGCCGGCCAGACGCTCTGCAGGCAAACGATCACCGGCAAGGAAGTAGCCGAACAGGCCGCCGAAAATTGGCTCGCATATGAGTATCAATGCAACCTTTTCCGGGGGCAACACCGCTTGGGCACGGTTCTGGATGGCGTAAGCCAAGGCTGTTGCCAGCAGCGCCAATACCAGGAGGGTGGTGGTGACAGGTAGCGTGGTGGGTACGAAGAACTCGTTGTTCGACCAACTCCATATCAGCGAAAGCACGCCGACGACGCTTAATTGAATCGAAGCCGATGCCAAAGCGAGCGCAGGCGTGGTGAACGTCGATACCATCACGATATGCAACGCGAAGCACACGGCACACCCCAGCACCAGCAAATCGCCGTAGTGCAGGGTAAATCCATCCAGGCTCAGCAGGCCGAGCCCGACTACCGCGATACCGGTTCCGACCCCTTGCTTCAGGCTGGGGCGACCCTTGCCCATGAGGTAGATCAGCACCGGCGTGAACACAGTACACAGGCCCGTGATGAAACCGGCATTGGAGGGCGTCGTCAGGGCAGTACCGGAGGTCTGCAGCGAAAAAGCCAAAAACAGCACGATCCCGGCCAAGCCAGCACTCAACCAAGTGCGTGGGCCCATCAGTCGAAACGAGCGAATCGAGAAGGGGAGCAACGCCAATGCGGCCAGGCTGAACATCCACGCATTCAAGGTGGAGGCAGCCATGATGCTCAGCGTGTCGTGCTTGGCCACGAAGCTCCAGCCCCATACCGCGGTGACAGCCAGAAGCGAAATCGACCAGAGGGTGTTTTTAGACATGACGAATCCTTGGGCAGGCATTTATACCGAATGCCTTGCCGAGAAATGTCTGTCAGCGGTACCTAAGAACGCAAAGATGAAGCGTTGCCTGCCCACTGGCAATTACCAGGTTGGTAGCGCCCTGCGGCCTAGTTGTCGGATGAATGGTCCGTACCGGTGCACCCCACCAGCAGCATGATCATCGCCTCGATCGACCACGGCTTGGCAATGAATGCAGCGGTGGGTGGTAATGGCACGTCGAGCCTACTGTGCCCGCCACTGGTCACGATCACAGGCAAGCGTGGCCATTTTTCGTAAGCCGTCCAGGCCAGATCCCAGCCATCGGAAAGCCCCGGTGTGCGCACGTCGGTCACCACCGCCGCCCAGGGCTGCTTATCGAGTTGGCGAATACCCTCTTCGGCGGTATCCACAGAGACGACCGTCGCGCCTGTATCTTCTATGATCATGGCCAAGAATTCCCGCAGGGCAGGCTCGTCCTCGACCACTAAGATCCGTTTTCCCTTCATGAGCGCAGACCATCGTTTCCATCATGTGCTTCCGAGGGCGTGGTCAGCACCGCGTTGCTTCGAATAGATAAGCGGTGCAATTTGTACAGCTATTGGCATGAAACTCGACGGCTGTACAACAGTGGCATGCATGCCATCACCGGTTTCAGCTGCTCTTCCAGGTCGCTCAATAGATGCGTTTGCCTAGCTTTTGGGTAAACGGGGCGGTGATCTGGCAACTGAATCCAGCAGGCTCGTAGTTGAACGTCACCTTGCCGTTGAACGCGTTGCGTAAGCTGCCTTGCATCATCAGAGTGCCATAGCCTCGCCTGGTGGGCGGCGCAACCGCTGGACCGCCGGTTTCATGCCAGTTGAAGGTGAAATGTGGCGGTGAGTCCATTTGCTCTTCAAGCTGCCAGCTGAAGGCCACAACGCCGCCGCATTGGGAAAAGGCTCCATATTTCGCGGCATTGGTCGCCAGTTCGTGCAGGACCAACGCCAATGCAGAAGCCGCCTCGGGCGCCAGGATTATGTGCGGCCCGCTTTTGTCGTCGTGCATGTCCGTCACATAGGGGCCAAGGTTTCAGTCACCAGGCTGTGCAAGCTGATCGGGACCTTCGCGAGCGCCAGCGTATGAGCCTTCTGCATCGTCACCAGGCGGTTTTGCAGAACACTGCGGAACTCGGTGATTTCTGGATGATGCTTCGCCGTCAGGATGGCAACAGCGCCAATGGTACCGAACAGGTTGCGCATACGATGATCAAGTTCGGTCACGAGTATCGCCGCCGCTTCCTGGGTACGGCTGTAGGCGCAGAGCTGCGCGCACAAACGCAAGGCGCTGGGCATCTGTGCGCGAAAAGCCTCGGTAATCGGGCGTTGCGGGTCGTAGATCAGGGCGATCGTGCCTTGTACGGCGCCGTCCTTGTCCTGGGCCGGAAACGACGTCAATGCTTTGAGCCCATGCTCACGAAACAGGCCCTTCACGCTGCTGCGAAACGTGGATCGGTAGCCACGTCAGGCACATCAATGGCCGCGCCGCTGAGAATGGCCAAACCGCATGCGCCGCGGTTTGTCGAAATGGGGTTGCCAGTGAGCTTGCTGCTGAATGCTTCAGGCAGGCTCGGAAAGACAGAGTGCCTGAAGGTTTTGCCTGGATGGTCCAGGATATTGATGCCGACGTGACTGCCCGGCAGTTGCGCAGCCAGTGCAGGGACGAAGGCGCTCAGCAAAGGGAGGATGGATTCACCGTTGGCCATGATCTCGATGGCCTCGTCCCGAAAGCTGTCGACCAGTGCCGTCATGAGCCAGGAAGCCTTGCAGGGAATGGCAACGACGTCTCCTTGGACGAAGTGTCTCGGTGTTTTGAAACGGCAAGGTTACAGCGTTTCGCGGATGCGCGCAGCCTGGCGAGTGACAGGGCACTTAAAAAAAAGCCCGCACGATGGCGGGCAACAGGGAGCAGCACTAAATGTTCGTGTCAGGCGAGTAGGCTGAGGGGTTGCAGCTGTTCGATCAGGGCGCGCGCACTGGCCAGGCTCGGCATCGGCCCGCTGACCGGCTCGCCATTACTGACCAGGTACCAGCAAGCCAGCAGGCCCTGATTGCGCAAGGAGGCCGGTACTGCCGAGCCGATCACGGACATGATCTCGATAGTGGCCATCTACAGCCCTCCGCTAAGACATGGCGTTACTGTACCGACGCCTTGGGCGGGACTGAAATCAATGTGCTCAATAGTGCTTATCAGTTTTGCCTAATGTGCTGGCGTCATTGTGCACGGTCGATTCGTAGGGCGTTGCGAGCAGCCTCGAGTCGGTATGCGTGGGGCATCCGCTCTGCTAGGCTCAGTCACCGTCTGTACACCGCAAAAGGATCGTGTATGTCCCTTATACCCAGCCGGGATACCGTGCTGTGCATTTCCCTGGCAGGCCGTCCAGGGACCTTCGGTGTCCGCTTCCACAACCACCTCTATGAGCAGCTTGGCCTGGATTTCTATTACAAGGCCATGCGCACCGATGACTTGCCGGCTGCTGTAGCGGGCATCCGGGCGCTTGGCATTCGTGGTTGTGGTGTCTCGATGCCGTACAAGGAAGCGTGCATGGCGTTGGTCGATGAAATTGACCCCTCGGCTGCGGCAATCGACTCCGTCAACACCTTGGTCAATACCGAGGGCCACCTCAAAGCCTATAACACTGACTACCTGGCAGTCCGGCAGTTGCTGACGCAGCACAAGGTGGACCCGGCCACGGCGTTCGCCTTGCGCGGCAGCGGTGGCATGGCCAAGGCGGTGGCCAGTGCGTTGCGTGACGCAGGTTTTGGCGAAGGCATGATTGTCGCCCGTAACGAGCAGGCCGGGCGGGAACTGGCCGATGTGTGCGGCTACCGCTGGCTGCCCGAGCTTGGCGACCTTTGCCCGCCGATGCTGATCAACGTCACCCCGGTGGGCATGGCAGGTGGGCCGGAGGCGCAGCAGTTGGCGTTCAGCGAGATGGCAATTGCTGCGTCCGAGCGCGTATTCGATGTCGTGGCCATGCCCGCGCAAACACCGCTGATCAAGCTCGCAGAGCAGCTCGGCAAGCAGGTGATCACCGGGCTTGAAGTCATCGCACTGCAAGCGTTGGAGCAATTTGTCCTGTACACCGGGATCAGGCCAACGGCTGAACAGGTACAAGCTGCCGTGACCTACGCGCGTCAAGGCTGAGCCAGCTGCAGAGCCTGCGACATGCAGCGACCAGCAAGCAAAGCCGGGTCGCTGCAGCGATCAGCGCACCTGGGTGACTTGATCCAACTGCTTGTCAACCAGCGCACGGCCATACGCCAGCGACACATGCTGGGCATTGTCCAAGTCGCTGAAGAACTTCATGGGCATCGATAGCCGGCGGCTGACATGGCCGTCGGGCGCTGTGATCAGGCAGCCTGCCGCAAAGGGGAGCGGCGAGTCAGGATGAGGCATGACGCTGGCGGTGATGACGTGCTTGCGGTATTCACACTGGAGCGATTGCATGATCGGTACCTCGCTGTGGCAATGAAGCCTCTACTTCATATACCACAGCAAAGGGTATGCGGGCGGTCACCCGACAAGCGTGGCCTGTGAGCCTTAGGCTTTCACCTCGCCTGGCTGGATGATCTCGACCCAGTACCCATCCGGATCCTTGATGAAGGCCAGGTGGTTCATGCGCCCGTCTTGCAGGCGTTTCTGGAACGGCACGCCCAGGGCTTCGAAACGGGCGCAGGCTTCACGTACGTCCGGTACCGAGACACAGATGTGGCCGAAGCCGCGTGGATCGGTATTGCCATCGTGGTAGGCGAAGTCGGCATCCTGTTCGGTGCCATGGTTGTGTGTGAGTTCGAGCACGCCCGGGATCGACTTCATCCACTGGTGGCGGGCATGGTCGTCCTCTGGGATCTGGGCAGGGTCGACCAGAGCCAGGAAGTACAGGCTGAAAGCAGCCTCCGGGAAATCACGCTTGTCCACCAGGCGGAAACCCAGTACGCGAGTATAGAAATCCAGCGACTTCTGGATGTCCTTGACCCGCAGCATGGTGTGGTTGAAGACGAATTGGGCAGTGGCAGCGTCAGGCTGTGCGGTGACGCCCGGAACGGTTTGCAGATCGTGCAAGCTCATGGAAACTCCTGAGACGGGGCCGGGTGCAAGGACCCGGCGAAACGGACAGGCTGCTCATGATACGGCAGTGAAACGATTGCGCAAATGAAAGCGCCCTGCTGAAGGCAGGGCGCTGGAATTAGAGGCCCGCGTGTGCGGGCGCGTGATGGGGTCGCTAGTCCGTTAGCTGTGTTTATGATGCCTAGGGCGCTGTGAAAAAAGTGTGAAGCAAGTGTTGAGGTTTCATCATTGCGCCAACGCGAGCACATTCATGGCCAGTCGCCTTTTAGCGAGTGGGCGAAATGGCACGGGAGGGGAAATGATACAGGTACTGCTGATCGGCATTGGTGCTGGCGATCCTCGTCAGTTGACCTACGAAGCGGTCGAGGCGTTACGCTGCGTAGACGTGTTTTTCGTCATGGACAAAGGTCCCGAGGTCCAGGACCTTCTGGAGGTGCGCAAGGCGATCCTGCAGCGCTACCTACCCGACGACAGCTATCGCATCGTGCAGATTACCGACCCGCCACGCGCCAGGCAGGCTCCAGGGTATGCCGAGTCGGTCGATGTCTGGCACCGTCAGAGGGCCATGGCGTATGCCTCGCTGCTGCAGGCGCAACTGCACCCAGGGCAGACCTGCGCATTTTTACTGTGGGGTGAACCAGGCTTGTACGACAGCACGCTACGTGTGATGGAATTGGTCCGCGAGCAGGGCGTGTCGCTTGCTTTGAAGGTTGTACCAGGAATAAGCAGCATGCAGCTGTTGGCCGCCCGTCACCAGATCGCGCTCACACGTGCCGGTGAGCCGTTGATCGTGCTGCCAGGACGGCGGCTGGCGGATCTCGAACAAGTCGACAATGTTGTGGTGATGCTCGACAGTGCCTGCGTCTTTGCTGAGCTGTCCGATCCGGCGCTCACGATCTTCTGGGGGGCCTACCTGGGAACCGCAGACGAGATGGTGATCGCCGGGCCACTTGACGCGGTCAAGGCACGCATTGTGGAGGCCCGGTCAACTCTACGCAGGCGCAAGGGCTGGATAATGGACATCTACCTGCTGCGCCGTGAAGCACGTCCGACAACGGATTATCAAGCCGAACCAACTACCCCGCTTGATGGGCATCAAGGATAGAGGCCACCTTGTCTCGCAATTGGTCAATGGAGTAAGGCTTGCCAATTCTGTACATGCCTTCAGGCACTTCGACATTGTCGCCATAGCCACTGGCGAACAGCACAGGAAGCCCTGGACGCAGTGCGCGTGCACGCTTGGCCAGGTCATGGCCATCCATGTCCGGCAAGCCAACATCGGTTATCATGAGTTCGAGCGTTTGGTCAGGATTTTCGAGTACTTTCTGTGCGGTCGTGGCGTCTTGCGCCTCGATCACGTCATATTTCAATTCGTCGAGGACCTCGACCATGAGCATGCGTACGATGTCGTCGTCCTCGACTACCAGAAGGGACATGGTTCAGATCCTGTCTTGTTGAATGTCTTTTGTTCTGTGCGTCGCCGGGGCCCAGAAGTTCCCGAAGAATACCTATCTGATCGATCCGATGGAACGATTGGAGCAGGTATGTTTCAAATGCTGGCTAAATGCCGGGCACGCTGATCAGGGCGTGCGCCAGGCCAGGGGCTGCCCCTTACCATAAGGAAAGATTGACCATGCTGTTCATGGACCTCATTTGCTCGGGCGTTTTCAGATGATACAAGCTGCCTCGATGGATCAACGTAGCTTTCGCAAGCTGTTGAGCCGCAACATCGGCCTGCCCCTGGGGCTCGGCCTGCTCGGTGCCGTGGCGTTCGTCGCCGTTATCAACTACCTGCTGTCTGCCATGCAGTGGGTGGAACATACCGACCAGGTGATCGGTAACGCCAACGAAACGCTCAAGCTCTCGATCGACATGGAAACCGGGATGCGCGGTTTTCTGATCACAGGCGATGAGCGTTTCCTGGACCCGTACGAGGTGGCCAAGCCCAGGATCTTCAACAGCCTGCAAAGCCTGCGAAGCATGGTCGAGGACAATCCCCAGCAGGTCGAGCGCATCGATCGGCTGATCGCGCTGCAGGGCGCGTGGAACGACTTCGGCAGCCAGATGATCGACCTGCGCCGCGCCGAAGGGGGATACCGAGAACTGATCGGTAACGGCCGTGGCAAACGCCTGACCGACGAAATCCGCAAGGAATTCGAGGACCTGATCGGCGCCGAGCAACAGCTGCGCATGACCCGTAACGAGACGGTCAGCACTGTCACCGTCGCGGGCATCATCACGTTCATTGTGTTGCTGGTCGGGCTCAGCGCATTGCTCGCCTACCTCGGACGCCGAGACCTGCTGGCCTTGTCCGACAGCTACACCAAGAACTTGCAGGCCCAGCAGCGCGCTGCAGAGCGACTGGAGCATCAGGCCTGGCTGCGTAACGGCCAGACCCAACTGGCCCAGCAGGTGCTGGGTCAATTGTCCTTGCCCATGCTGGGTGACAAAATCCTGCGGTTCTTCGCTGCCTACCTGGGCAGCGTGGTTGGCGCCGTGTATGTGCGTGATGAACATGGCCGCCTGGTGCGGGTGGCTAGTTATGGGCTCGAAGCCCAGGAACAGGCCCGCGAGCAGGTGCTGGGTGATCATCACGGCTTGCTGGCACAAGCGGTGCGTGAAGAACGGTTGATCCGCCTCGATGCCTTGCCGGAAGACTATTACCGGTTGGCGTCGGGCCTGGGCAAGGGCCTGCCTCGCAGCGGCCTGATCGTGCCGGCCACCGAGGACGGTCAAGTCAACGGTGTCATCGAGCTGGGCCTGCTGCGCCCCTTGCAGGACCGCGACGCGGAGATGCTCGAGCGTGTGGCGGGCAACCTGGGCATGTCCATCGAAAGCGCCCGCTACCGTCAACGCCTGCAGGAAGTGCTGGCCGAAACCCAGCAGCTCAACGAAGAGCTACAGGTCCAGCAGGAAGAGCTGAAAACCGCCAACGAAGAACTCGAAGAGCAGTCCCGGGTGCTCAAGGAGTCCCAGGCTTACCTTGAGACCCAACAGGCGGAGCTTGAGCAGACCAACGAGCAATTGTCCGAGCGCACCGATGCACTGGACCTCAAGAACGAGGAGCTCAGCCGTGCACAGGCCGAGCTTCAGGCTCGTGCCGATGAGCTGCAGCGTTCGAGCAAGTACAAGTCCGAATTCCTTGCCAACATGTCCCATGAGCTGCGCACGCCGCTCAACAGCTCGCTGATCCTGGCCAAGCTGCTTGCCGAGAACGGCGAAGGCAACCTGAGCCAGGAGCAGGTCAAATTCGCCGAGTCCATCTACTCGGCGGGCAATGACCTCCTTAACCTCATCAATGACATTCTGGACATTGCCAAGGTCGAAGCCGGCAAGCTTGAGGTGCGCCCCGAAACGACCCACGTCGAACGGCTGGTCGAGGGCTTGCGTGACATGTTCACGCCACTGGCCTCTCAGAAGGGGCTGGGCTTCGAGGTCACAGCGGCCGAGCACGTGCCGGCTACCCTGTTCACCGATCGCCAGCGCCTGGAACAGATCCTCAAGAACCTGTTGTCCAACGCCATCAAGTTCACCGAGCGGGGTCAGGTCAGCCTGAATATCGGCTACCAGCCCGAGGCCGGCATCGTGTTCGCGGTGCGCGACACCGGGATTGGCATCGCGCCCGATCAGCAGCAAGCCATTTTCGGTGCATTCCACCAGGTCGATGGCACCAGTAACCGCCGCTATGGTGGCACCGGGCTGGGCCTGTCCATCTCCCGCGACCTGGCCCGCCTGTTGGGCGGGCAGATCACCGTACAGAGCACGCCGGGCCAAGGCAGCGTATTCAGCCTGGTACTGCCAGAGCGCCATGATGTCGACGAACAGCCCGTCGCGCCGCTTACCCTACGCCCTGCGGTGACTGCGTTGCCATCGGTCATCCAGCCGCCAGCAGCGGCGGCCAAACCGCCGATCCTGGCCTTCACCGATGACCGCGAGCGGGCGCCGTTCACCAACCGCTGCATTCTGGTCATTGAGGACGAGCCAAACTTTGCCCGTATTCTCTTCGATCTGGCCCATGAACTGGGCTACAGCTGCTTGGTGGCCCATGGCGCCGACGAGGGCTTCGAGCTGGCTGCTCGGTTCCTGCCCGATGCCGTACTGCTGGACATGCGACTGCCGGACCATTCCGGCCTGACCGTACTGCAGCGCCTGAAGGAACAAGCCGAGACTCGGCACATCCCGGTGCATATCATTTCGGTCGAGGACCGCGTCGAAGCGGCCATGCACATGGGCGCAGTCGGTTATGCGGTCAAACCCACCAGCCGCGAAGAGCTCAAGGAAGTCTTCGCGCGCCTGGAAGCCAAGCTGACCCAGAAGCTCAAGCGTATCCTGCTGGTAGAGGACGATGACCTGCAGCGAGAGAGCATTGCCCGGCTGATCGGCGACGAAGACGTCGAGATCACCGCTGTGGGCCTGGCCCAGGAAGCCTTGGCACTGCTGCGCGAAAACGTCTACGACTGCATGATCATCGACCTCAAGCTGCCTGACATGCTCGGTAACGAGTTGCTCAAGCGCATGACGGCTGAAGATATCCGCGCGTTCCCACCTGTGATCGTCTACACAGGTCGTAACCTGACGCGTGAAGAGGAGGCCGACCTGCTCAAGTATTCGCGCTCGATCATCATCAAGGGCGCACGCTCGCCCGAGCGTCTGCTCGATGAGGTCACCCTGTTCCTGCATAAGGTGGAATCGCAGCTGTCCCATGAGCGTCAGCGTATGCTCAAGACGGCGCGAAGCCGCGACAAGGTATTCGAAGGGCGCAAGATCCTGCTGGTGGACGATGATGTGCGCAACATCTTTGCCCTGACCAGTGCCCTGGAGCACAAGGGGGCCATCGTCGAAATCGGCCGCAACGGCCGCGAAGCCATCGAACGCCTCGAACAGCATGAGGATATCGACCTGGTATTGATGGACGTCATGATGCCGGAAATGGATGGGTTCGAAGCGACCCGGCTGATCCGCCAGCAGCCTCGCTGGCGCAAGCTGCCGATCATCGCCGTGACTGCCAAGGCGATGAAGGACGACCAGCACCGCTGCCTGCAGGCCGGCGCCAATGATTACCTGGCAAAGCCCATCGACCTGGACCGCCTGTTCTCGCTGATACGTGTGTGGTTGCCGCAACTGGAGCGAATTTGATTAGCGAACGCAATACCGACATCGAGATCCGCTTGCTCATCGAGGCCATCTACCTCAAGTACAGCTACGATTTCCGCAATTATTCTGGCGCTTCGATCAAGCGCCGGATCCTGCATGCCCTGCGCCAGTTCGACTGCCAGACCGTGTCTGCGCTTCAGGAGCGGGTACTGCATGACCCTGGCATGTTCATGCAGTTGTTGCAGTACCTGACGATTCCAGTCAGCGAGATGTTTCGCGACCCTGGCCACTTCCTTGCCCTGCGCAACGAAGTGGTTCCGCTGTTGCGCACATGGCCATCGATAAAGATCTGGATCGCCGGCTGCAGCACAGGCGAGGAGGTGTATTCAATGGCCATCTTGCTGCGCGAGGAGGGTCTGCTGGAGCGCACCATCATCTACGCCACCGACATCAACCCGCACTCGCTGGAAAAAGCCAAGCAAGGCATCTATTCCATGCCAAGCATGCGCGAGTATGAAGAAAACTACAGGTTGGCTGGTGGGCGACGCGACTTCTCCGACTACTACACTGCTGCTTACGGCAACGCCATCATGGACAGCACCTTGCGTGAGCAGGTGACCTTCGCCGATCACAGCCTGGCCACCGACAGTGTGTTCTCGGAAACCCAGCTCGTCTCGTGCCGCAACGTGCTCATCTATTTCGACAAGGTCCTGCAGGACCGCGCCCTGGGCCTGTTCCACGAGTCCCTTTGCCACCGGGGTTTTCTGGTGCTGGGCAGCAAGGAGTCGGTTGATTTCTCGGCCTACAGCCAGCGCTTCGAGCCTTGGGTCAAGCCTGAACGGATCTACCGCAAGTCATGAAGGGCATACAAGCTGTCGTGATCGGCGCTTCGGCGGGCGGTGTGACTGCCTTGTTCAAGGTGCTCGGCGGGTTGCCAGGGGCGTGCAAGGTGCCTGTGGTGTGCCTGTTGCATCTGCCCGAGGACCGGCATAGTCATCTGGCTGAAGTGCTGCAACGTCGCTTGGGCCGACCAGTGCTCGAGGCACGCGACAAGCAGCCTTTGCAAGACGGCGGTATCTTCGTGGCGGGCCCTGGTTACCACCTCTCGGTAGAATGCGACTTCACCCTTTCTCTGAGCCAGGAGCCGGCGCAGCACTTTTCCAGGCCTTCGATCGACTACCTGTTCATGTCGGCAGCCGATGCCTATGGCGCGGCACTGCTGGGCATACTGCTCACTGGCGCAAATGAAGATGGCGCCCAAGGCCTTGCGTACATCAAGAACAGCGGCGGCCGGACCATTGTCCAGGACCCTCGCGATGCACAGGTCGCGCTGATGCCGGAGGCCGCTTTGGCCCTGCATCGTCCCGACCATATTCTTCCTTTGAGTGGTATCGAGCAGTTGCTTGGTACTCTGGAATCCAGCGCATGTTAAGCCAGACCATCGCCAAACTGCTGATCGTCGACGATCTGCCAGAAAATCTCCTGGCCCTCGATGCCCTCATACAGGGTGACGATCGCGAGGTGCATCAAGCCCAGTCCGCCGAAGCGGCGTTGTCACTGCTGCTTGAGCACGAATTCGCCTTGGCCATCCTAGATGTGCAGATGCCTGGCATGAACGGTTTCGAGCTGGCCGAGCTGATGCGCGGTACCGAAAAAACCCGCAACATCCCTATCGTGTTCGTGACCGCGGCTGGGCGCGAAATGAACTATGCCTTCAAGGGCTACGAAAGCGGCGCCGTGGATTTTCTCTACAAACCGCTCGATACCATGGCGGTCAAAAGCAAAGTGTCGGTTTTCGTGGATCTCTACCGACAACGCAAAGTGCTCGACCAGCAACTGCAAGCGCTCGAGCGCAGCCGGCAGGAGCAGGAGGCCTTGCTGGATAAGCTGCAAAGCGCGCGCTGCGAGCTGGAGCACGCCGTGCGGATGCGTGACGATTTCATGTCCATCGTTTCCCATGAGGTGAGAACGCCTCTGAACGGTTTGATCCTGGAAACGCAACTGCGCAAGCTGAACCTGGCCAGGGGCAACCTTGAGGCCTTCAGTGAGGAAAAGCTCAAGGCCATGGTCGAGCGCGACGAGCGTCAGATCAACAGCCTGATACGGCTGATCGAAGACATGCTCGACGTGTCACGCATCCGCACCGGTAAACTCTCACTGCGCCCGAAGCTGTTTGACCTCAGCCAGCTGGTAAAGGGGCTGGTGGAGAACTTCACGGCGCAAGCGATCGCGCTGGATACCCGCATCGACCTGCACTGTGACGGGTGCCTGGCTGGCGAGTGGGATGAATTTCGCATTGAGCAAGTGCTGGCGAACCTGCTGTCCAACGCCCTGCGCTACGGGGAGCGCAAGCCTGTGCACGTGCGGGTGTTCGAGCTGGACGGCATGGCATGCGTGCAGGTGCAAGACAATGGCATTGGCATTGGTGCGGCCAACCAGCAGCGTATCTTCCAGCAGTTCGAGCGGGTCTCGAACCACAAGGCGACGGGTGGCCTGGGGCTTGGGCTCTACATCTCCGAGCAGATCGTCCAGGCCCACCGCGGGCATATTCTGGTCGAAAGCGAGGAGGGCCAAGGTGCCACGTTCACCCTGCAATTGCCGCTTGGCGTGTGCGAACAACAAAACGATCAGGCGCGGGCAACCTCTGCGTGAGCCCGGGGTCTGATGGCAAACTGCAAGAATTTCCAAGGTTTCGATATGAGTGAAGATGCACAAGATGTGGTGCTGGTCGTCGAGGATGAACCGGCTATTCGCATGATTTTGCGGGACTACCTGGCCGGGGAGGGGTACCACGTGCTGGTAGCCGAAGATGGCGAGCAGGCGTTTGCCATCCTGGCCAGCAAGCCGCACCTGGACCTGATGGTGACCGACTTCCGCTTGCCCGGTGGCATCTCAGGCGTGGAAATCGCTGAACCCGCAGTCAAGTTGCGGCCAGACCTCAAGGTGATCTTCATCAGCGGCTATCCAGCGGAGATCCTGGAGTCCGGTAGCCCGATCACCCGCAAGGCGCCCATCCTGGCCAAGCCGTTCGACCTCGACACATTGCATGACAAGATCCAGACCCTGCTGCGCTGACAGCGGCAGGTTAAACCAAAGCGGGTGGCCACTGGTTCAGCAATCAGTGGCCTGGTTCCAGTTCCACCGCAGGATTGAGCGTCAATGGGCGAACCGCTTGGCCCCGGCAACACACAGCACCGCACCCACCGTCACCGACACCATGGCCCAGCTCACCTGCTCGTGCAGCAAAACTGCTGCCAAACCCAGCCCAATGAAGGGCTGTACCAACTGCAATTGGCCGACCGCCGCAATCCCGCCCTGGACGAGCCCGCGGTACCAGAACACGAATCCGATGAACATGCTGAACAACGAGACATAACCGAAGCTGAACCAGGCAGAGGCGCCGACTTGCGTCAGGTTCGCCATCGTGGGCATGGTGATGACCGCCAACACCAGCATCGCGGGCAGCGCGAGCAACAACGACCAGCTGATGACCTGCCAGCCGCCCAATGTGCGAGACAGTCGTGCACCTTCTGCATACCCCAATCCGCATACCACGACTGCCGCGACCATCAACCCATCACCCACTATCGAAGCCTGCCCTGCATAGGCCGATGCATAGCCCGCCACCAACCCGGCACCTGCCAACGAAAATGCCCAGAACAACGGTCTGGGACGCTCGCCACCGCGCAGCACGGCAAAGCCGGCAGTGCACAGCGGCAATAGCCCCACAAATACGATGGAGTGGGCGGAGCTGACGTGCTGCAAGGCCAATGCAGTCAGTAGCGGAAACCCGACCACGACGCCGAGCGCTGTCACGGCCAGGGATGGCCAATCGCCTCGTCGAGGCTGGGGCTGACGCAGCAAGATCAGGCAACAAGCACCCACCAACGCGGCAATGGTTGCCCTCGCGCAGGTCAGGAAGGTCGGTTCGAACGCCGCCACTGCCACGCGTGTTGCGGGCAAGGAGCCTGCGAAAATGACCACGCCGATGAAACCGTTGATCCACCCGCTTGCTGTTCTGTGCATCTCGCACTCCTTGTCGTCAATGACGCCAGTACAACACCGATGTGGGCGTAGATGCCATGTACAATCCAGTACAGTTTGGCGGAACTGTTAGGTATTGATGGGCAGTACAGGTGGGAGGAATCCGGTGAAAGAGCACAGCACACGCATTGCAAAGGTCATGGCTGAAATCCATGCCCGCATCGCGGCCCGTACCTATTTGCCCGGTGCGCGGATACCTTCAGTGCGGGCAATGGCGCAGAGCATGCAGATCTCGGTGTCGACCGTGGTCGAAGCCTACGAACGACTGGTGGCCGGAGGGGTACTCCATGCCCGCCGTGGCGCCGGGTTTTATGTGGCAGGGGTCGTGGCGCCCTTGGTGCTGACCGAGCTGGGACCCAAGCTTGAGCATGAAGTCGATCCACTGTGGATCTCTCGCCAGGCGCTCGAACCCGCTGGCGCCCTGTTGAAACCTGGCTGCGGCTGGCTTCCTGCGCACTGGATGTTCGAGGCTGGAGTGCGCAAGGCGCTCCGGGCTACGGCGCGCTCGCAAGCCGAGCAGGTGGTTGAGTACGCATCGCCGCAGGGCCATCGGCCGCTGCGCGATTTTCTGTCGCGGCGACTGGCCGGCTTTGGCATCGACGCACCGGCGGAGCAGGTCATGCTCACAGAGTCCGGCACGCACGCCATCGACCTGATCTGCCGTTTTCTGCTCCAACCTGGTGACACCGTACTGCTCGACGATCCCTGTTATTTCAACTTCCATGCCTTGCTCAGGGCCCACAGTGTCAACATCGTCGGTGTGCGTCAGACCCCTACCGGCCCGGATATCGATGCATTCGGTGCTGCCCTGGCGGCGCATTCGCCACGGCTCTACATCACCAATTCCGGCATTCACAACCCAACAGGTGCCTCCCTGTCACCGGGCACTGCGCACCGGCTGCTCAAGCTCGCTGAGGCCTCGGGCCTGTTGATCGTCGAGGACGACGTTTTCGCCGATTTCGAGCATACGCCAGCGCCCAGGCTCGCGGCCTTCGATGGCCTGGCCCGGGTCATCCAGATTGGCAGTTTCTCCAAGACCGTCTCCGCTTCGGTCAGGTGTGGGTATATCGCCGCACGTCATGACTGGATCCAGAGCCTGGTCGACCTGAAGATCGCCACCACCTTCGGAGGCGGTCGTCTGGCAGCGGACATCGTTCACCATGCGATCACCAGCAGCGGCTACCGCAAGCACATGGAGACCGTGAGGATGCGCCTTGCCATCGAAAGGGACAGAACGGCTGAAAAGCTCAAAGCGCTCGGCATCATTCCCTGGCTGATGCCACAGGCAGGGCTGTACCTGTGGTGCCGTCTGCCGCAGGGCAAGGACGCGGCCGCGTTGGCCAAGGTGTGCTTGAACAATGGCGTGGTGTTGGCGCCTGGGAACGCGTTCAGCCAGTCCCAGACGGCAGGCGATTATGTGCGTTTCAATGTTGCGCAGTCAGCCGACGGGAAAATCTACGAGGTACTGGCGCGGGCTCTGAATGCCTGAGCCTTGCGCCTGGGTAGGCCCGCGAACCCTGACGCCCGAGCTTTTCTGAACCCTCGTCAATCGGGAAGTGCCCAACGTTACTCCAGGCTCAAGCAGGCTAGCCATCATGGACCACCCAGAAATCATTCACCACGGCGCCCGTGAGGGCGTGACCGGCTCCTGCCATCAAGTCTGGATGGACCAGACGGCCAGCTTGCTGATCGACTGCGGCGCCTTTCAAGGCGAGGACGAAGATCAAGGCGGGGAGGGCTTGGCCCTCGACTTCGCCATCGATGGCGTCAAGGCCCTGATCGTGACGCATGTACACCTGGATCACGTTGGGCGAATCCCTCATCTGCTGGCTGCGGGTTTCGAGGGACCGATCCTGTGTAGCGAACCGTCAGCTCAGTTGTTGCCCATCGTACTCGAAGACGCGTTCCGGCTCGGTATCAGTGACGATCCCGAGCAACTGGAACGCTATCTCAAGGTTGTGGAGCAGCGCACCATCGCATTGCCCTACGGAAACTGGTTCACGCTTCACGAAACCGAGGCTGCCCACTGCAAGGTCAGGCTGCAACCGGCCGGCCATGTGCTGGGTTCGGCGTATGTGGAACTCGACATGCAAAGGCCAGGCGCGACTGCCCAACGGGTGGTCTTCAGTGGTGATCTGGGGGCGCCGCATTCGCCACTGTTGCCAGACCTGACGCCTCCCGAGCGCGCTGACCTGCTGATTCTGGAAAGCACCTACGGTGACCGTCGGCATGCCGACCGGAGGCACCGGCGTGAACGCTTGCAGGCCGTCATCGAGCGCGCGCTGAAAGACCAGGGTACGGTGCTGATCCCTTCTTTCTGCATCGGCCGCACCCAGGACTTGCTCTACGAGCTAGAAGAAATCCTCCACGAGCACGAATTGGCGGGAAACGATCAGGCCAACAGCGGCCCGGAAGTGGATTGGCCACACTTGCCGATTATTCTCGATTCACCGCTGGCTAGCCGCTTCACGCAGGTCTACAAGGGCTTGCAAGGGTATTGGGACGAATCGGCCCAGGACCGTATCAAGGAAGGGCGCAAACCCCTGTCCTTCAAGCAACTGATCACCATCGACAGCCATGAGGAGCACCAACGCATCGTTCAGCACCTGGCCGAAACGGCTCGGCCGGCGATTGTCATCGCGGGCAATGGCATGTGCTCGGGCGGGCGTATCGTCAACTACCTCAAGGCGATGCTAGGTGATGCCCGGCACGATGTGGTCTTCGTCGGTTACCAGGCCCATGGCACACCTGGCCGGGACATCCTGACCCACGGCCCGGAAGGCGGGTACGTCATGCTGGACGGCGAACGCATAGACATTCGTGCCGGGATCGAGCGTGTGGAGGGCTACTCAGCCCATGCCGACCAGGCGGATCTGGTCGGTTTCGTCACGCGAATGCAGGTTTGGCCGTCGCATATTCGCCTGATACACGGAGAGCCTGAGGCCAAGCAGTGCCTGGCCAGCGTTCTGCAAGCGCGCTATCGCGAGAGCGGTCACGAGGGACGTGTGCACATCCCCTGATGGTTAGCGACCAGAAAGTCCACGAACACCCGCACGCGTGCGGGCATGTTCGGTCCACCGGCGAAAACGGCGTGGATGGGCTCCCGGTCGCCTGGATTGAAGGCCTCGAACAGTGACACCAGGCGGCCGCTGGCCAGGTCATCGGCGACGGTGAAGGTGCCTATCCGCGCGATGCCTGCGCCCAGCCTGGCCAACTGGGCCAGGGCTTCGCCGCTGCTGCACTCGATGTTGCCGCTTACCTTCAGTGCGAACTCGCGACCGTCACGCACGAACGGCCAGTCCGACGTGGCTCGCCTGAAGTTGAATCGCAGGCAGTTGTGCTTTGCCAGGTCCTCGGGTCGCAAAGGGGTGCCCCACCGGCTCAGATAGTCTGGCGAGGCCACGACCACCTGGCCCGTTTCATCGATTTGCCGAGCATTCAGAGAGCTGTCTGGCAGCGTGCCGAAGCGCACAGCCACATCGGCCTGGCCACCGAGCACATCAACGACTTCGTCACTCAGGGTCAGGTCGACCAATACCTGCGGGTACTGCACGCTGAACGCCGCCACCAAGGGGACGATGCGCAGTCGGCCGTGCCCAAGTGCAGCGCTGACGCGAACTCGACCACGGGGCACGCCCTGGTCCGTAATGGCCTGCTCCACCTCCTGAAGGTCGGTCAGCACGCGGCGTGCCCCGCGTAGATAAGTCTCGCCTTCGGGTGTGAGGGTAATCGCGCGCGTGGTACGCAGCATCAGCCGTGTTCCAAGACGCTGCTCGGTGCGCGCCAGTATGCGGCTGACGGCAGAGGGTGTCAGGCCCAATGCACGGGCGGCTGCCGACAGGCTGCCTGCTTGCGCCACCTGGGTGAACACCTCCATCTCACCTGATCGTCCTGTCAGATCCATTTGTGCCTCGTACGCAAAGGTGGTTCGCACAATCGCTATCTAGTGCCTTGGTGAAACAGATCGTAGCATTCACGGCACAGATAAGGAGTTAGCCATGCGTATCAATCCACCCCTTGTAGCACTCGCCATGGGCGCGTTCGGTATCGGGGTTACCGAGTTTGCTCCCATGGGCATGCTGCCCAACATTGCCACTGACCTGGGTGTGTCCATTCCGGCCGCTGGTCTGCTGGTCAGCGCCTATGCACTGGGTGTGCTGATCGGCGCCCCGCTCATGACCCTGGCAACCGTACGCGTACCGCGCCGATACCTGCTGATCGGGCTGATGGCCATCTTCACCTTGGGCAACCTTATGTCGGCCCTGGCCAGCGACTACGCCAGCCTGTTGGTCGCACGGGTAGTGACCTCCCTCAACCACGGCGCCTTCTTCGGTATAGGTGCCATCGTCGCGGCCAGCGTGGTGCCCGCCGAGAAACGTGCCGGCGCCGTGGCCGCGATGTTCATGGGCCTGACGCTGGCCACCATCGGCGGTGTCCCCCTGGCAACCTGGTTCGGCGAGTTGCTCGGCTGGCGCACGGCGTTCTGGGGCATAGCCGGGCTCGGCCTGGTGGCGATGACCACGCTGTGGTATGCCTTGCCCAATGTGCCATCGCCCAAGGGCGACGGTGCGCTGGCCGAGATACGCGTGCTGACACGTGGGCCTGTGTTGGCAGCCTTGCTCCTGACCGTGGTGGGCTCCAGCGCGATGTTCACGGTGTTCACCTACATTGCGCCCATCCTGCAAAACGAAGCCGGCGCGTCTACCGCATTCGTCACCTCCATGCTGGTGCTGTTTGGTGTTGGCCTGACCCTGGGTAACGTCTGGGGCGGCAAAGCGGCGGACCGGTCCGTGGATCGAACCCTGATTGTCTCGCTCGCCATATTGATCGCGGTACTGCTGGTGTTCCCACTCGTAATGGGCTCATCCCTGCTTACTGCCGGCGCCATCCTGGTCTGGGGCGCAGCCAGTTTCGCCCTGGTTCCGCCCCTGCAGATGCGCGTGATGGAGGCGGCCAAGGATGCACCCAACCTGGCCTCGGCCGTGAACATCGGTGCTTTCAACCTGGGCAACGCCATCGGCGCTGCATTGGGGGGCGCCGTGATCAATGGCGGCCTCGGTTACTCGGCCATCGCGCTGGCGGGCGCAGGCACCGCAGCGCTGGGCTTGATAATGGTGCTGACGTTCGCCTGGCGTGGTCGTCACCAGGTTACCCAGGTCGCGGCCTGAGGCATGCGCCTTCGCGAAGGCTGTGCTAGCTGTCAAGGCGTGCCGTTACGCCCATGTTCGTGATAGGCCGGGCGCTCGCTCAGGCGCTCGTAATAATCGCGTAGGGCAGGCAGGTGAGGGTGTTCGAGCGGCGTTTCGAACCAGCGGTTGACCGACAGGCCTATGGGAATGTCGGCCAGGGTGAAGTCACGCCCGGCTATATAGGCGCCGGTGCGTGCCAACTGGCGCTCGAGAATGAGCATATTGCGCCCCCAGTCGGCACAGGCGTTGGCCAGGGCATGCGGGTCTTGATGGGCGGGGGAGTGTCTGACCAGCGACAGGAACGCGTAGCGCCAGGATGCGTTCAGGTCCGAAGCCTGCCAGTCGATCCATTGGTCGATCCTGGCCCGAGTACGGGCCTCCCCCGGGTAGAAGGCTGCTGGGCCATAGCAATTGGCCAGGTAGCGAATGATGCTGTTGGACTCCCACAAGGTGAAGTCGCCGTCCTGGATGACCGGCACCATGGCATTGGGGTTGAGCGCCAGAAACGCTTCGCTGTCGGTAGCCTGGAAGCCCGTTCCCCAGTCCTCCCGCACGAATGGGACCTGGAACTCCGCGCACGCCCACAGTACCTTGCGTACGTTGATCGATGAGGCTTTGCCCAGTATGCGCAGCATGTTGACATCCTTGTAGGCGGAGCTTCGATCCTCGGTGACCGACGGCAAACGGTCAAGAGGTAGCGATCGTGTAGGCCCTTTCTGAAATTGCGCGCAGGTACTTGCTGCTCGTTGTGCTCAGGGAAGCACCTGCCTAGTCTCGGCTCTCCAGACAGGGAGCAAACAGCATGGACAATGACATCACCAGACCCCCCCAAGGCCCCACCGTGGTCAACGCAACCCGTCGATTCGCGAGCGCCGGTACCGACCTGGTCCAGATGAAGCCAGCGTTGCCCTTGCGTACTGCCTTAGTGGAAGCATCCGTCATCATGGGTTGCATCACCGAGCTTACCCGCAAGGCCATCGACAAGCCTGCAGACCGCAAGAACGCAATGCTCGCCACCTGCTACCTGGCCGCAATGGCCAAGGCCCTCATCGACGGGCAATTACAGGCGTTGCGCCATGTTCGTGAGGACGATGTCGAACGATAGCGGTCAGGCGCTTGCTTGGGGGCCGCGAACTTGGCACCCTTGGCGGCGCGTATCGCCTGTAACTCGACAAAAGGAAGAGTGCATTGAGCTGGGACAAGGTGGGGAAACTCCTCGTAGCCGTTCTGATCGGGCTGGCGGCCCTGTTGTTCGTCTACAAGGCAGTGATGGGCAACCCGCGCCTGGAAGCGTCGCTGACCTACGCGTACCTGACCTATCCGGGACAGTTCAGCGAGCGTATCAGCAAAGCCAGCGAGCAGCTCAAGTACGAGCAGTTGAGTGCACGCATAAACACGATCGGCCAAGGTCAACTGAGCCGCGACCAGGTCGACCGGCTGGTGGAGATGTCACAGGCGCCTTATGCCCAGCTGTTTGCAAAACCTTTCGAGGCCGGCCTGGTAGACCACCGGACCGGCTTGCTCATCGAGTTGCAGAACACCGGCAATGCCCCCGTGGATCAGGTAAGGATCCGCTTGCCCTCCAAAGGCCTGGTGCAGATCCGGGATTCGGCCGGCAATGACACCTTGCTCGAGGCGGCCACCGCTCAGCTCGAGATCCCGGCGATCGAGGCCGGCGGCTCCAGCAAGGTCTGGGTGTATTTCGATGCTGACTATTCGCAGATTCGCCAGAGTGGGGTAGGCATCAGCTATGCCGAGGGGACGGCGGATGTGCAGGTGTATCAGTCGGTCGCCGGCTTCCCGGCCTGGGCTGCCCGCTACAGCACAGAGCTGATGGGGCTGTTGATTGTAATGGGGTTGAGCGTGTTGGCACTGGGTTACGCCTGCCTGTCCCGCCGGCGGTCGGCCTAGGCATTGCTCAAGCGCCGGTGTCGTGCAGTGCCAGGCTCTGACGCAAGTGCTCCAGCAAGGCCAGGCGCACCGATTGCGGCCCCTGAACGCGGATCGCTCCGGCCTGGGACAGCAGCCAGCCCATCAACGCTCGATCATCCGCTACCGTTGTGACCAGGATGGCACCGCCGTTGGGCAGGCATGTGAGGCGCATACCTGTGCCCAGCGGATGCATCTCCAGATGATGGTAGAGCGACTCGTCCACCCAGGCGTGCAATTCCACTTGAGCGGGCGCATCTCCTGGCGCGGGCGGTGCCCCATCGCGCAATTTGCGTCCGGGCTGCCAGTGCCAGCTATACGGCATGCACGCGCTGTTGCACTGCAACGGGAACAGTCCTGCCAGCTCCACCAGGTCACGCTCGACCGTACGCTTGGTCGTGGCATGGCCCGCGCTCGACAGTGCCGCCTGTAACTGCGTGCAGCTCATGCCGGGATCGCGGCCCGGAAGGAGCTTGAGGAGTTCCCACTGGCGGGCGATGGTGTGACGCGATGACTGACTGGGCAAAGGCTCTTCCTTGAGGGGCAGACAATGAATGCCTAACTGGTGGCTTTAAGCTACCGGAGGATACCGTTTCGCAGGTTTTGAACCAAGTCATTCATACCCGTGAGGCAAGCGACGAGCGCAAACGGTGTCTTCGTACTTGCAACGCCATCGCCCCCGATCAACGACACAGGGGCGATGGGTTAACGCTCGAACATCATCCGTCCAGGCAACGGGTCAGCGTGCGCCCACTCAGTTGAGCGCGTGCGCCATACCCTGGTCTTCGCCAAGGAAACCACCGCTCTGGTGCTGCCACAGGCGCGCGTAGGTGCCGTTTTTCTCGAGCAGCTGGGCGTGGGTGCCTTGCTCGATGATGCGCCCTTCATCCATCACGATCAGACGATCCATGGCGGCGATCGTAGACAGTCGATGGGCAATCGCAATTACAGTCTTGCCCTCCATCATCTCGTCCAGGCTTTCCTGGATGGCGACCTCTACCTCCGAATCCAGTGCACTGGTTGCCTCGTCAAGCAGCAGGATAGGTGCGTTCTTGAGCATCACCCGGGCGATGGCGATGCGCTGACGTTGCCCACCGGACAGCTTGATACCGCGCTCACCGACCATGGTGTCGTAACCGGTGCGGCCCTGTTGGTCGCTGAGCTGGCTGATGAACCCGTCGGCTTGCGCATCGCGGGCGGCGGCCTGGATTTGCGCGTCGGTGGCGTCCGGCCGTCCATAGGCGATGTTCTCGCGTATGGTGCGATGCAGCAGTGACGTATCCTGTGTCACCATGCCGATGGCGCTGCGCAGGCTGTCCTGGGTGACCTTGGCTACATCCTGGCCATCGATACGGATCTGGCCACTGTCCACGTCGTAAAAGCGCAGCAGCAGGTTGATCAGCGTCGACTTGCCAGCACCGGAGCGGCCGACCAGGCCCACTTTCTCACCCGGCTTGATGTCCAGACTGAGGTCGGTCAGTACCTGGCGCTCACCGTTGTAGTTGAAACTGACCTTGTCGAATGTCACTGCGCCACCACGGGTCACCAGAGCGGTGGCGTCCGGGGCGTCCTGCACTTTCGGACCGCGCGTCAGGGTGGCCATGCCGTCCTGCAGTGTGCCGATATTTTCGAACAGTGAGGTCATCTGCCACATGATCCAGTGCGACATGCCATTGATGCGCAGGGCCATGGCAGTGATGGCCGCCACAGCGCCGGTGCCCACTTGGCCCTGGTGCCACAGCCACAGCGCATAACCGCCTGCACCAAGGATAAGTCCTACCACCAACGCCTGGTTGACGATCTCGAACTGGCTCACCAGACGCATCTGCCGGAAACCGGTCTGCTTGAAGTCCTCCATGGCCGCTCGGGCGAAATGGGCTTCGCGCTTGGAGTGCGAGAACAACTTGACTGTAGTGATGTTGGTGTAGGCGTCGGAAATGCGCCCGGTCATCGACGACCGCGCGTGGGCCTGCTCTTCGCCTACTGCGCCCAGGCGTGGAACGAAATAAACCATCGCCAGCCCGAATAGCACCAGCCAGGCAATGAACGGCAGCATGAGTTTCAAGGCAAAGCCGCCGGCCAGGGCGATGATGGCGATGAAATAAACGCCAATGCCGGGCAGGATCTCGATGACCGTGAACAGCACCTCGCGCACGGCCAGTGCAGTCTGCATGACCTTGGTGGTGACGCGCCCTGAAAACTCGTCGGAGAAGAACGACAGGCTCTGGCGCAGCATCAGCCGGTGAAAATCCCAGCGCAGTCGCAGCGGCAGGTTGATGGCCAGCACCTGGTGCTGGACCATGGTGCGTAGCGCCACCAGGCCGATGCTGATCACCAGCACGATGCCAATGCCCCACAACACGTGGCTTTCCTGGGCGGCAGCGGTGTCGCCGGCCTGCCAGGCTGACAGCAGGTCCACCACCTGGCCGAGGAAGCTGAACAGCCAGGCTTCGTAGAGGGACACGCTAGCGCTGAGCAGGGCCAGCGCAAGAATGTAGCCGCGCGCCCCACGGGTGCACGCCCACAGGAAAGGCAAGAGGCCAACGGGGGGCGGCGGCACCTCATCGGGAGGGAAAGGGTCGAGCCTACGCTCAAAGATACGAAGCATGCAGTGTCTCCGGAAAAACGAATGGCGTGGCTGCCCTGGTACTTCACCAGCAGTGCCCGCCTTTACATAGACACAATGAGTGTCCATCTGATCAAAAACTTCAGCGCCATGGGCCTGCGTGAGGCTTCACATGCTCAAGACCTTTTGCATTGGCTGGTAAATCAGCCCCGCGTGCTCCCCAACTTCACCTGCCTGGCTGAAGCCATAACGCTGATAGGCCGCCACCGATGGCAGCGACGCGCTTACCGTAACCGTCTGGCTGCGGGCATGGCCGAGAGCGGCCTCGATCAAGCGTCGGCCGATACCCTGGCGCTGACGAGCGGGGCATACGAAGAGCATTGCCACATGACGGCCTTGCTTGAGTTCGACCAGCCCCGCAAGCCTTCCTTGGACCTCGCACACCAGCATGAGGTTGTCACCTTGCAATCGCTCTGCAAAGGCGTTCACGCTCGCCACTTCGGTGAATGTCGTGATGGCCTGCGCAGGCAAAAGTGGCGCTACCGAATGCATGAACGAAGCCATGCACAGAGCATTGGCCTGATCGAGTTCATGGCGATAGAGGGTGCGTATTTGCATGCTGACGGTCCGTGTGGGCAAGCGGTGAGCTAATAGTACCAGCGCTTCTTTCTGGCAATTGCAAAGGAGTGTATTCGTGCCTGCTTGAGCGTGCAGCCGGAGAGTTGCTGATCGATTCCATATCACCAGGCGAGTACCCAGTCCTGGACGCTCATCGACTTCCTGCACGGATGGGGCTAGCCTCGTGCCAACCTGCCCAGCCTGGATCGCCTACCCCCTATGCCTGCCGTTTTTTCCGAGTTGCCGTCCCTTGGCGCCCTGCGGGTGTTCGAGGTCGTGGCGCGGCATCTCAATTTTGGCCTGGCCGCCGAAGAGCTGGGTGTCACCCAGCCCGCCGTGGCCCAGCAGATTCGGGGGTTGGAACGCGCCTTGGAGGTACGCCTGTTCGAACGCCTGCCTCGAGGCCTGGCATTGACCGACGCTGGCCGCGGGTATAGCGAGACCGTGCGTACGGCAATGGCCATGCTCGATGAGGCAACGCGCCGGCTGCGCCCTGCGCCTTCCCATATCACCGTCAGCGTGACACCCACTTTCGCCGCCAAGTGGCTGATCCCCAGGCTCGGTGGACTGGCCGAGCGCTACCCGACATTGGATGTGCGAGTACTGGCCACCGATCGTCTGTCGCATTTTCATACCGACGGCGTCGACCTTGCCGTGCGTTACGGGCGGCCACCTTTCGGGCCAGGGCTTGAGCAGGCACTGTTGATGGGTTCGGAGATCATCGCGGTGGCGAGCCCCACCCTGGTAGCGGCGCTTGGCCCGCCTGAAGACTTCGCAACACTGGAGCGCTATGTAGCTCTGTGTGATGCCCACGACTTGTGGCCGTCTTATCGCGCGCAGGTCTATCCCGGTCACCCCGCCGTTGGTGCAAGGTCAGTCCAGTTCAACCAGACATCACTGGCCATTGACGCGGCCATTGGCGGGCAGGGCATTGCGCTGGCAGAACGCGCCTTCGTGGCTCAGGAGATCGACGCAGGGCGCCTGGTCCAGGTTGCCGAATCGCATCTGCGCCCAGACAAGGCGTTCTACCTGGTGTGGCCACGCAAAGCTCGAGACGCGCAGCAGCTGCAGTGGGTCATCGACTGGCTCAGGTCAGACGCAGGCGATAGAAAAACTACTGGCTGACGCGTTGGGAGCTATCTCCCTCGCTTCTCTGCCCCTTGGTAGCCTGGTTCCTGTACCCACTCTATGCCCATCACAGGAGGCAGCATGACAAACGAAAAGGTTGCAATCATTACCGCAGGTGGCAGCGGTATGGGCGCGGCGGCGGCCAGGCGCCTGGCCGCCGATGGTTACAAGGTCGCGATTCTTTCGTCCTCTGGCAAGGGAGAGGCCTTGGCCATGACGCTGGGCGGGCTGGGCGTGACGGGGAGCAACCAGTGCATGGAGGACCTCGAGCGGCTGGTCGAGGCAGTCATGCAGCGGTGGTGCCGCATCGACGTGCTGGTCAACAGTGCTGGCCACGGGCCTCGGGGGCCTGTGCTGGAACTGAGCGACGCCGACTGGCATGCCGGCATGGAGACCTACCTGCTCAACGTCATCCGGCCGACACGCCTGGTCACGCCGGTGATGCAGCGCCAGGGCGGCGGGGTCATCGTGAATATTTCCAGTGCCTGGGCCTTCGAACCCAGTGATCTGTTTCCCACTTCCGCCGTGATGCGTGCCGGGCTCGCTGCGTTCAGCAAACTTTTCGCCGATACGTATGCACGTGACAATGTGCGCATGAACAACGTGCTGCCGGGGTGGATAGACAGCTTGCCGGCCCTTGAGCAGCGTCGCGACAGCGTGCCGCTCAAGCGCTATGGCAGCAGCGACGAAATTGCCGCCACGGTCGCGTTTCTGGCAAGTGACGGCGCCGCCTACATCACCGGGCAGAATATCCGGGTCGACGGTGGCGTGACGCGAAGCGTCTGAGTTGAACGATGCGCTCAAGGCAGGCTCACAACCCCAAAGGGTTTCACAGGAGCAGTGCGATGAGTATCGAACGCAGTATCCCTGAACTCGCGGCCTGGTACGCGCAGTACGACGACATCAGCTACCGCCGTGAGTCACCCGATGCCTACCACCATGAACTGGTGCGTACCGCCGAAGCGTTGCGTGACGATGGCATCATCGATTGGGACGATTGGCTGGCGCTCAAGGCCTTGGCCGACCAGGCGCATGTGCATGCCCTCGAAGATGCCGTGCGCGCCCATGTAATCGACCCTGACACATGAAAGCGCTCAGGATTGCCACATTCAACATCAACGGCATTCGCAGCCGGCTGCCTGCACTGCTGGCCTGGCTCGAACGTGAAAAGCCCGATGTGGTCTGCCTTCAGGAGCTCAAGGCACCCGACCATCAGTTCCCGGGTAAGGCTCTGGAAGCCGCTGGCTACGGGTATCTGCACCTGGGCCAACCTGCCTGGAACGGAGTGGCGATCCTGGCGCGCGGCAGCGAGCCGCTCGAGGTACGGCGAGGCTTGCCGGGCATGGAGGACGACACCCAGAGCCGCTATCTGGAGGCAGCGGTGCATGGGGTGTTGATAGGGTGTTTGTACCTCCCCAACGGCAACCCGCAACCAGGTCCGAAGTTCGACTACAAGCTGCGTTGGTTCGAATGCCTGATCGAGCATGCCCGGCAGTTGCAGGGCAGTGGTCACCCCACCGTCCTGGCCGGTGACTTCAATGTCGTGCCCACGGACCTGGATATCTACGACTCCAAGTCCTGGCAAAAGGATGCGCTGCTGCAACCCGAATCGCGCGATTGCTTCGAGCGTTTACTGGCCAGCGGCTGGATCGATGCTATCCGGCACCTGCATCCGCAAGAGCAGGTGTTCACGTTCTGGGACTACTTCCGCAACCATTGGGCGCGCAATGCGGGTCTGCGCATCGATCACCTGCTGCTCAACCGGGACTTGGCGCCGTACCTCAAGCGAGCGGGCGTCGATGCCTGGGTGCGCAATGAGCCCAAGGCCAGTGACCATGCCCCGACCTGGATCGAGTTGGGGAGTCGGCGCAGCCGCAAGTCGGCTGGAGTCACCTAATAAGGTCAGGAGCTCAAGCGCCTGATTGCACGATCCTATACGCATCTTTCCAGCTGCCCTGTACCCCATCCATCATCTCTTGAGTTCCCCTATGGGAGCGGTCCGATGCCCCGGCAAGGCCGCTCCCACAGGGGGAGCGCTGGCCAGGCGTCAAAGCTGCGCTTACAGCCAGTTACCTGCGCGTACGACTTAATGAACGTCATAAACATGCATGAGTCTACTTGATGCTTTCTCTTAGCGTGACTAATACTAAGGAACGGCCGGTGAGGGATGATCATGCAGATGCGATTCGTTGTGGTTCCAGCTGTACCGCAAACAAAAGAATGGCTGCCACGGCGACTCGGCTTTCGATCATCACTGGGGGAGGGCTACGACCTGTACGACACGCAGGACAAGGTCAGGCTGAGCCTGAACCTGCCTACTCGCGCACAGGCCGAGTACGAGTGCAGCTGTCGCAACGGCTGCGAAGTGGCCGGTGACCTGACCGGAAGCGGCTGAGGGCCTGCCCGGCCCGATCAAGCCAGGTAGTCGTTGAAGTAGTCAAGCGTGGCCAGGTTCTTGTCCTTGGACTCGAACATGATGTCGAACCTGTCGAGAAACTGAAGTGCGTAGCGGTTCGTCCAGCGGTTCCACATGCGAGCGCTGTGGGCGTACAGATCGCGTTTGTTCACCTGTTCCAGCAACTCACCGATCACCAGCTTGCGATCAGGCCCGAACCCCAGCGCCTGCAGGTGCTCCGGGGGCTGAGAGTAGTGCATGGTGGGGCGTACGCCGCGCCAGCTCTCGATCACCCGCTCAACTCGCGTATCGCCCGGGTCGATGTAGTCACCCTCATGAATCCAGCAATGGTGGATATCCAGCACCACCGGCGCCAGGTCAGCCAACGCCAGGCAGTCGTCGAGCCCATAGGTCTTCTCGTCATTCTCGAAGGTGATCACATTGCGGGCCACCTCGGACAGGCGTGGCCATACGGTGCGAATCCCCGCACCGCCCAGCCGGCCGGCAATGTGCACATTGCATTTGAAGTCCTGGAAGACCTGCCCGTAACCCATCATGCGGATCATGTCGGCATGGTATTCGAATTCGGCCAGGCTGTTCTCCACCACCTCGGGGCGGTCCGAGCCCAACACGCAGTACTGTCCAGGGTGAAATGACAGGCGTATCTGCCTGGCGCGCGCGAAAGCACCGATGGCGGCGAAACGTTCGGCCATCAGCGCTTGAAAGTCGGCCTCGCGGTACACGTGGGCCACGCTAGGGTGGCTGTACAGCGGCAGCAGGTCGCTGCTCAGGCGCAGCATGCGCAGCGCCTGGGGCAGCTGGGCCACATAGTCGAGCAAGCGCAGCTGGGCCTGGAGGTTGTGTTCCGCCAGTTCAAGCAACTTGTTCCGAGCCGCCTCGCGGGAGGCGCCCGAAACCCAACGCAGCGTCGTGCTGCGCGGGTTGAACGTACGCTCGATGGTCTCCAGCTCCTTGACCGACAAGCTGCGGTGCGGGTGTCGGTACATGCAGGCGAAACCCAGGCGTGGCATGCGATTACTCCAGAGGGCAGGGCCCGTTTACAGCAGCTTGTCCAAGGTGATCGGGAACTCGCGGACCCGCTTGCCGGTGGCGTGATAAATGGCATTGGCCACGGCCGCAGCGACACCTACCACGCCGATCTCGCCCACGCCCTTGGAGCCCAGCTCGTTGACCACATCATCGTGCTCTTCCACAAAGATCACCTCGATATCATCAATGTCGGCATTCACCGGCACGTGGTACTCGGCCAGGTTGTGGTTGAGGATGCGGCCCAGCGCATGGTCGGTCTGGGTTTCTTCGTGTAGCGCCATGCCGATGCCCCACACCACGCCCCCCAGGATCTGGCTGCGCGCTGTCTTGGGGTTGACGACCCGGCCTGCAGCCACCGCACTGACCACGCGCTTGACGCGCACGGTCCCCAGGTCTTCGTCCACCGATACCTCGACGAAGACCGCCGAATGGGTGGCAGTGGAGTAGGGCTTGCGCTTGTCGTCAGGGCCCGCCTCGACCTGCACCTCGAAGCAGGCCTGCTGGGCACTGGGCAGCAGGTCGGCGAGGGCGAACGAATGCTCACCGGCGCTCACCTGGCCACCTGCGATCACGAAGTCGGAATCGTCCAGGCTGGCCAGGCTCTGGTGCTGTTGCCTGGCTTGCTCGACAACCTGCTTGCGCAGCTCCAGGCACGCTTTGCGCACGGCAGAACCGACGGAGGACACGGTGAACGACCCACCTTGCAACGGCGCCTTGGGCAAGGAGGAGTCGCCAAGCAGGAACGTGACATCGGCCATGTCGAGGCCCGCGGCATCGGCAGCGATCTGCGTCATGACGGTATAGGTGCCGGTGCCGATGTCCGTGGTGGCGCTGCTGACGGTCAAGTGCCCGTCACAGCCCAGACGCGCCTTGGCGCTGGCTTGCATCTGCATGGCTTCCCATACACCGCCGGCCATGCCCCAGCCTATGCGTTGATTGCCGTCCCGCATCGAGCCGGGCGCAGCCTGGCGCTTGGCCCAACCAAAACGCTCGGCCCCTTGTGCGTAACAGGCTAGCAGTTCCTTGCTCGAGTAAGGCTTACCCTCATTGCCATTGTGGCTGGCGAAGTTTCGTCGCCGCAACTCGACCGGGTCCAGCCCTGTTGCGCAGGCCAGTTCGTCCATGGCGCACTCCAGCGCCAGCATGCCCGAACCTGCACCCGGCGCGCGCATGTCCAATGGGGTGTAGACGTCCAGTGGGGCCAAGCGGTAGCTCAACGCGACGTTGTCGCATTGGTACAGCATGCCGCTCCACTCGACGACGTGCTCGGCAAAGTCTTCAAACCGTGACGTCTGGCCGATGGCGTCATGCCCAATGGCAGACAGGCGGCCTTGCTCATCGGCCGCCAGGCGCAGGCGTTGCTGTGTGCGTGGACGGTAGCCAAAGGTGAACATCTGCTGGCGGGTCAAGGTCACGCGCACCGAGCGCATCAGGTGCAGGGCAGCCATGACCGCCAGGGGCAGCTGGTACTGGGGACGCAGGCCGGAACCGAAGGCGCCACCGACGAAGGCTGCCTTGACGCGCAATTTTTCCTTGGGCAGTCCGAATACGTTGTGCACGTATTCCTGGCAATTCTGCGTGCCTTGGGTCTTGTCGTGGATGACCAGGCTACCATCGAGCTGGTAGCACACGGTGGAGGCGTGGGGCTCCATCGGGTTGTGGTGTTCGTTGGCCGTCCAGTAGGTGGCGTCCACGCGGGTAGGGGCGCTGGCATACCGGCCTGGGAAGTCACCACGGGGCTCAGGTGTTTCAGCCGGCGCCTCGTGTGCTTGACCCAGTACCTTTTCCAGGTCGGATTCATGGCTTTCCTGGCTGTAATCGATCTCGACCAGCGAGCCCGCATGCCGAGCGATTTCCAGCGTCTGTGCGACGACCAGTGCGACGGGCTGACCGCTGTAGAACACGCGGTCATTGAACAACGGCCTGAAGGGTGAGCCCTCGGCTGCATCATCGTCACTGTAGTCATCGTCGTAGCTGGAAATGCGCGGACGGTTGATGTGGTCCAGTACTGCCACCACGCCTGGCACCTGTAGCGCTTTGTCGCTGTTGACCTTGACCACCCGGCCGCGGGCGATGGTGCTGGAAACGACGCTGCCGTGCAGCAGGCCTTCTTCCGGGTAATCGGCGGCATAACGTGCCTGGCCGGTGACCTTCGCTGCGCCGTCGACGCGGTCCGCTGGGGTTCCTACTACCTTGCTCATTGCGCGTCCCCCTCGAGGCTGCCGCCGGCGGCGGCCTCGTTCAATGCCCGAATGATGGCTTGTTGTGCCAGTTGCACCTTGAAGCCGTTCTGGCTCAGGGGTTGTGCCCCTTGCAGCAGGGCAGTGGCCACTTGCGTGAAGAGCTCGGTGCTGGGCGCCTTTGCTTGCAACATCGCTTCGACAGCTTCGTTGCGCCATGGCTTGTGGGCCACGCCACCCAAGGCGATGCGGGCCTCCTGAATAACCCCGCCTTCGATGTGCAGGGCAGCGGCGACCGAGACCAGCGCGAAGGCATAGGAGGCACGATCACGTACTTTCACGTAGCGGAAATGCTCGGCGAAGCCTTGATCAGGCAGCTCGATGGCGGTAATCAGCTCATCAGGCGCCAGGTGGTTGTCCTGCTGCGGCGTATCGCCGGGCAGGCGATGGAACTCGGCGAACGGAATCTGGCGTTTGGCGGCGGGCCCTTGCACATGCACCACGGCCTTCAGGGCAGCCAATGCCACGCACATGTCCGAAGGATGAGTCGCCACGCAAGCCTCGCTGGCGCCGAGAATCGCATGAATGCGATTCAAGCCGCTGCGTGCCGGGCAACCGCTGCCGGGTTCGCGTTTATTGCAAGGCGTACCGGTGTCGTAGAAGTAGTAGCAGCGCGTACGTTGCAGCAGGTTGCCGCCGGTGCTTGCCATGTTGCGCAACTGAGGCGATGCACCGGCCAGGATCGCTTGCGACAGCAGTGGGTAACGCTGGCGGATGAGCGGGTCCCAGGCCAGGTCCGCGTTGCTGACCAACGCGCCGATCATTACACCGCCCGCGTTGGAGGACTCGATACGGTCAAGTTCCAGTCCTGTGATATCGATCAGTCGCTCGGGCCGTTCGACATTTTCCTTCATCAGGTCGACCAGGTTGGTCCCGCCTGCAATAAAACGCGAGGACGCATTGGTCAAGCGCAGTGCCTCGTCCAGCGAGGCAGGCTTGTGGTAGCTGAAAGGGGTCATGTGCGTGCCCTCTTGATCAGCGGCAGGGCCTGTTCGACGGCGGCCACGATGTTGCTGTAAGCGCCGCAGCGGCAAAGGTTGCCGCTCATCTGCTCGCGGATGTCGGCACGGGTATGGGCGTGACCTTCATTGGCGAGGCCCACGGCCGAGCAGATCTGGCCAGGGGTGCAGTAACCGCACTGGAAGGCGTCCTGAATGATGAATGCCTGCTGCATGGGGTGCAGTTGGTCACCCTCGGCCAGGCCTTCGATGGTGACGAGGTCGGCACCTTCGCACATCACGGCCAGGGTCAGGCAAGCGTTCACCCGGCGGCCGTCGCGCAGCACGGTGCAGGCGCCGCATTGGCCATGGTCGCAACCTTTCTTGGTGCCCACCAGGTCCAGCTGCTCACGCAACAGGTCGAGCAGGGTGGTCCAGGGTTGTACTGTCAGGGCCTGGGGTTGGCCATTGAGGGTGAAGTTCAGGGTCTGCTGTGCAGCGCCCTGTTCAGGGAGTGCAGTCATGGTAGGTCCTCACGGTTCGATTGCGCACAGTAGGCTGTGTCTATGGAGTGCGACTGGTCAGGCGCCCGGAACGTTCATCCCAAGCGCCAAGCCCTTGTCATTTCTTGCCTGGAAGCACCGCGCTCAGCACTTGCTTGGCGGTCTGCACGATCACGCCGGCTTCATCCGGGTCACCCTTGAGCAAGGTGGTCGCAAACTTCCTGGCCTGCTCAAGTTTCAGGTGCGGTGGCAGTGGCGCTACGTTGGGGTCCGTCTTGAACTCGATCAGGACTGGGCGATCGGCCGCCAAGGCACGCTCCCAAGCGGGAGCGACATCTTCTTCACGCTCGACGTAGATACCCTCAAGACCAATCGATATGGCGAACAAGTGATAAGGCACATCAGGGATCGACTGAGAGGCTTCGAACTTCGGATCGCCCTCCATCACGCGCTGCTCCCAGGTCACCTGGTTGAGGTCTTCGTTGTTGAACACCGCGCAGATCCACGTGGGGTTTTCCCACTGCTGCCAGTATTTGGCCACTGTGATCAGTTCGGCGAGGTTGTTCATCTGCATGGCGCCGTCGCCCACCATGGCGATCACCGGCCGGGTCGGATGGGCGAACTTGGCAGCAATGGCGTAAGGTACGGCCGCACCCATGCAGGCCAGGCCCCCCGACAAGGAACACTGCATCCCTTCGCGGATCATCAGATCACGGGCGTACCAGTTGGCGCACGAACCTGAATCACTGGATATGATCGCTTGGTCCGGCAGGCGCGGGGAGAGCTCATGCACCACTCGCTGCGGGTTGATCGGGTCGGCCTTGACCAAAGCGCGTTTGGTCAATGTTTTGTCCCAGCTGGCGCGCCACTTCTCGATTTTCTTGCGCCAGCTGTGATCAGGGCGCGCGTGCAGCAAAGGTAGTAATGCCTGCAACGTCTGCGCCGCGTCACCGACCAGGTTCACCTCCATGGGATAACGCAGGCTGAGCATGTCGGGTTGCAGGTCGATTTGCACGCCGCGCGCCTGACCTTCCTTGGGTAGGAATTCGGAATACGGGAAGCCAGAACCAATCATCAGCAGCGTGTCACATTCGGCCATCAACTTGTAACTCGGCTCCGTCCCGAGCAGGCCGATGGCGCCAGTCACCCACGGCAGCTCATCGGGCAGCACGCCCTTGCCCAGTAAGGCCTTGGCAACGCCAGCACCCAGTTGCTCGGCCACTGCGGCTACCTCGTCACTGGCACCCAGCGCGCCGGCCCCGACCAGGATGGCGACCTTGCGTCCGGCGTTGAGCACATCGGCGGCGCGTTGCAGGTCAGCATCGAAGGGAACCACCTTGGGTTTACTGTAACCAACGCCCGAATGAACGGTGCCATGGGCGCGGGGCGGGTCTTCGTAGGGCAGGTCCTGCAGATCGTTGGGCAGAATCACGGCAGTCACACGTCGCTCTCCAACGGCCGTGCGCACGGCGCGGTCTACCAGATGACGTACCTGTTCAGGCGTGGATGCCTGTTGCACGAACGCACCAGCGACGTCCTTGAACATCGAGACCAGGTCCAGCTCCTGCTGATAGTGACCGCCCAAGGCTGCGCGCGCCTGCTGGCCCACGATGGCCAGCACCGGCTGATGGTCCATGCGCGCGTCGTACAAACCGGTCAGCAGATGCGAAGCACCCGGGCCGGACGTCGCGATGCAGACGCCCAGCTCGCCAGTGAACTTGGCGTGGGCACTGGCCATGAAGGCAGCCATCTCTTCGTGCCGGGCCTGGATGAATTCGATCTTGCCGCCCGCGCGGTTCAGGGCGCCGAACACACCGTTGATCCCGTCGCCCGGGTAACCAAAGATGCGGCGTACGCCCCATTGGTACAGCCGCTCGACCAGAAAATCGCCTACAGTGCCGCTCATTGTCTTCTCCTGCCGCGTCTCGGATAAGTTCTGGACTTGACAGGGAATACTAAAGTTTCAACGGACTTGAAGCGGTTCAGCCGACCGGAATAACCCGTTCGTGCAAATCAACCGTGCTTGCGCAGCGCTTCGATCAACTCGGCCTTGGTCATGGTCGAGCGGCCCTTGATGTCCTTGCTGCGTGCCTCCTTGAGCAGACTTTCCTTGGTCTGCGATTCGAGGGAAGCCGAGCTGTTGCGCGCGTGCCCCTCACGGGTCTTGGCAGCTCGTTTGGCAGAGTCCGAACGTGCGCTTTCCTTGTCTGTACTGCTGGTCTTGCTGCCAGAGCCACCTTGCTTGTCGCCCCCACCGGATTGCTTGTTCACCGTAGCCCAGGCGCGCGCCTCGGCTTTGTCCTTGGAGAGCCCTTTGTCCTCGTAACTTTGCTCGATGTGCTCGGCTTTGCGCTTTTGCTCTTGGGTGTACTTGTCTTTGTCGCCGCGTGCCATGGTCGCCGCTCCTCTCTGATGGATATAGGGTTGAAGGCCAGCACGCGCTCAAGTGCCGGTTGGCGGACGGGCGGTGGCCCTTTTAATCGGCGGACTCCACCTGAGAAAGGGGACGGGCAACGTGCTCCAGTGACCGGCGCTCTGCGGCTACGCCGTAAACGGCCTGAACGAATGCCGCTACCAGCATGAGCGCGGCGCCGAGCAGATACCCATACCAGACCTGGGTGCGCTCGCCCGATTCGATCAAGGCACCGAACAACGTCGGCCCCACCATGCCACCGAGCCCTGTGCCGAATGCATAGAACACGGCAATGGCCAGAGCGCGGATCTCCAGCGGGAAGGTTTCTGCGACAGTAAGGTAGGCAGAGCTGGCCGCAGCCGATGCGAAGAAAAAGATCACCATCCAGGCGATCGTTTGCTCGATGGCATCGATCATCCCCTGTTCGAACAGGTAGCCGCTCAGGGTCAGCAGTATGCCCGACAGGGCATACGTGGCGCTGATCATGATACGCCGCCCCAGCACATCGAACAGCCGCCCGAGCAACAGCGGGCCACAGAAGTTGCCGAGCGCGAACGGCAAGACATACCAGCCAACGCTGGAGGAGGGCACATCGTAGAAATCGGTCAGCACCAGGGCATAGGTGAAGAAGATGGCATTGTAGAAAAACGCCTGCGCCGTGAGCAGCGTCAGGCCTACCATGGCCCGGCGTCTGTGGACCACGAACAGGCTGTGAAAGATCTCGGGCAAAGGCGTGTGATGCCTGGCACGCAATTGCAGGGGCGGAACATCTACCGCAGGCAGTCTCAAGCCTTGAGCGCGGCACTTGCGCTCGATATCGGCCACTATACGCTCAGCAGCTTCGGGCTGATCGTGAATCATCAGCCACCGCGGGCTCTCCGGCACCCACAGCCGCATCAGCATGATCAGCAATCCCAACGCGGCGCCGGTGCCGAAACAGAGGCGCCATCCGAGGTCGCCGTTCGCGATCGACGGGTCCAGAAGCACGATGGCGCCCACTGCACCCAGCGCAGCGCCGAGCCAGAATGTGCCGTTGATGGTCAGATCGACCCAGCCCCTGTAGCGCGCTGGGGTGAACTCCTGGATGGTCGAATTGATGGCCGTATATTCCCCACCTATGCCCGCGCCTGTGAGAAAGCGAAATGCCAGAAAGCTCCACAGGTTCCAGGAAAATGCCGTGGCTGCGGTGGCCCCGATGTAGAGCGCCAGGGTGATGAAGAACAGTTTGCGCCGGCCCAGGCGGTCGGTCAGCCATCCGAAAAAGAGTGCGCCGAGCACCGCCCCTGCGATGTAGATGGCGCCAGCCAGACCAACGTCGCGGTTGCTCATGGCCAGAGCAGGGCTGTCCTTCAGGGCGCCGGCCAGTGACCCGGCAAGGGTGACTTCCAGGCCGTCCAGTAGCCACGTGATGCCAAGCGCCACCACCAGCAACGTGTGAAACCGGGTCCATGGCAGTCGATCAAGGCGGGCAGGAATATCCGTGCTGTAGAGCCGCTGATCGGGGCTGCTGGCATGTGTGCCGTGTCTAGGTTTAGTCGTCACGCCAGCCTCGAGCCTCTATCGCTGCCGTTTACAGGAAGGGCTGCGAAGCAGCCCTTAGATTCCAGGTATCAGGCTCGGTGAGCCTTTGCGATGATCAAGTACCCCTGATGATCAGCTACCACCACCCGAGCCGCCTGCGCCGCCCGTACCGCCACCTGTACCGCCGCTCCCGGTCCCACTGCCCATACCGGTACCTCCGCTGCCGCCCATGTCGCCTCTACCGCCCATGTCGCCGCTCCCGGTACCGCCCATGCCTGAGCCACTCCCGGTGCCGCCGGGACCCGTGTTCGCCCCACTACCGGTACCCGAGCCTGAGGTTGTGCCATCGCCACCCGTGGCGTCCGTACCATTGCTTCCGGTGCCACTGCCGGTACCCATGCCGTCCCCTGGGGTGCCGGAACCGGTAGCGCCGCCGGTGCCATTCATGGTCCCGTGATCACCCGACTGCATGCTGGGGGTGTGCTGATCGTTCATGTTGGTAGCTGCCATGACCATTGGCGCGGACGCACCCAGGCAGAGTGCAAGCAGCAAGGAAGAAGGTTTTAGCATTGTCATGATGAAGCTCCTTTTATGAGGTGTCCTCGTAGTGTTCGTCAGGCTGCACTACCACGCCGTGCCCTGTAGGCGACGAACGGGCCTTTCCCTAGGGCGATGAAGTGCCAACCGACCGCCTGGCAGGGCATGCGGTTTTTTGCGGGTGTTCCGGCGCTTGACGGGGGTCATACAGGAAAACCACGTCACTTCGTGGATGTTTTCAGACAGGAACCAACGATGAACAGCCCGTCCAGCACCGCCGCCAACACAGATCGAACCGTACCCAGCCAGCTTGGGTTTCCGGTGGTAGGCATTGGTGCCTCGGCAGGCGGTATCGCCGCGCTCAAGGTTTTCTTCGAACACATGCCGGCTGAGAGCGGCATGGCATTCGTCATCGTGCTGCACCTCTCGCCCGATCATCAGCGCGTCGCGGACGGGATCATTCGGGCCGCGACTTCCATGCCGGTCGTACAGGTAAACAGCTGCGTGCCCATCGAGCCCGATCACGTCTATGTCATTTCACCTGCCTGGCAACTGATCATGACTGACGGCCACCTCAAGGTCGTTCCCTCTTCGCGGCCTTCGGGAAAGCATGTCGCCATCGATTTGTTCTTCCGTGATCTGGCCGATGTGCACAAGCAGCGAAGTTTCTGTGTAGTGCTTTCCGGTGCAGGCAGTGATGGTGCAGTGGGCTTGTCGCGTATCAAGGAGCAAGGTGGCATCACCTTGGTGCAGAGCCCGGCCGATGCCGAATTCGACGGGATGCCGCTGGCTGCCATTGCCACCGGACTGGTCGATGCGATACTGCCGGTAGCCGACATACCGCAAAAACTGCTCGGTTTCTGGATGGGCATGCGCAGCATCCGTGTCGCCGATGCAGAGGCCGGAATCCAAGCCAACGCTGCGCAAGCGGGAGAGGATAGCGAGCAGGCGCTGCAGGACATTCTCATGACCCTGCGCAACTGTACCGGGTACGATTTCCAGCACTACAAGCGCGCGACGGTCATACGGCGCATCGAACGCCGCTTGCAGATCACTGGCCGGGCCGACCTGCCGAGCTACCTGCGTCATCTTGAGCAGCACCCTGATGAGGCAAAGAACCTGCTCGAAGACCTGCTGATCGGTGTGACGAACTATTTTCGCGACCGGGAAGCCTTCGAGGCGCTCGAGCGCTTGGTATTGAGCGTTGTCTTGAACCCAGGTGGCCCTGAGGACAAGCGTGAAGACGTGCGAATCTGGTCCGCTGGCTGCTCAACGGGAGAAGAGGCCTACAGCCTGGCGATACTGTGTGCCGAACACCGCAAACTTGAGCCTGCTCTGCTCAAGCTGCAGGTATTTGCCACCGACATCGACGAGCGTGCGATTGCCATAGGTCGCGCGGGGATCTACCCCGAGGCGATCATCACCGATGTATCAACCACGCGCCTGCGCCAGTACTTCGCCAAGGAGAACGATCACTACCGGGTAAGGAAGGAAATTCGTGAGAAGGTTCTGTTCGCCAGGCACAGCTTGCTTTGCGACCCGCCTTTCTCACAGGTAGACCTGATCGTGTGTCGCAACGTGCTCATCTATCTGGATCGCGAGATCCAGAAACAAATGCTGCAGATGTTCTATTTCGCGCTGCGCCCTGGCGGCTACCTGTTCATGGGCTCCTCGGAGTCTGCTGACCTGTGCCCGGAGCTGTTCAAGGCGGTCGATAAACGCAACCGGATTTTCCGCGCCAATGTCGCCGCCAACATCCCCGTCGAGCAAAATCAAAATCAGGTGATGACGAGCCTGGAGAGCGAGCTGCATCGCACCAAGCTGCACCTGCAGGAAACCATCGAACAGTCGGAAGTCTCCAGCGAAGCGTTAGAAGCTTCCAACGAAGAACTGCAAGCCACCAACCAAGAGCTGCGCTTGGCTACCGAAGAGCTGGAAACCCGTAAGGAAGAGCTTCAGTCGATCAACGAAGAATTGCTCACGGTCAATTTCGAGCTCAAGAGCAAGGTCGAAGAAACCGACAAGATCAACGACTACTTGGCCAACCTGATCGCTTCTACCGACATCGCCACAGTGTTCGTGGATCGCAACATGCATATCCGCTGGTTCACGCCGAGAGCGCAAGACATCTTCAGCATGCGCCAGACGGACACGGGCCGTTCGCTGCTGGATATCACCCATCGGCTCGATTATCCGAAAATGACCGAAGACGCGGCTGCGGTTCATCAATCGCTGACCGTCAGGGAACGGGAGGTCAGTAGCAGTGACCGGCGCTGGTACATCGCTCGCCTGTTGCCTTATCGCTCGAGCGAGGACCACATCGACGGTACGGTGCTCACGTTCATCGACATCACCAAACGGCGTGAAGCTGAACAGGACCTGCGCCTGGGACAGGAGCGCATGCGACTGGTAGCGGAAAGCACCCAGGACTTTGCCATCATCATCCTGGACGGCAACGGCGTCATCTGTGAGTGGAATCGCGGTGCGGAGTCTATCTTCGGCCACAGCGCCGAGCAGATTGCCGGCAGCCATTTCGACGTGCTGTTCACGGACCAGGATCGAGCTGCTGGTGTACCTGAAGCCGAATTGCGCAAAGCCCAGGTAAATGGGCGTGCCGAAGACGAGCGCTGGCATTTGCGTCGCGACGGGAGCCGCTTGTACTGCAGCGGGGAAACGGCGCGCTTGCATGGTGATACCCCGGGGTACGTGAAGATTGCCCGTGATATGACGGGGCAGAAGCACCTGCAGGATGAACAGGGCAAGCGCCTGGCTGAGACACGTACCAGCAGCTTGCTCAAGGATGAGTTCTTCGCCTTCATGTCGCACGAGCTCAAGCATCCGCTGAACCTCATTCAGCTCAATGCCGAGATATTGCGCCGACTGCCTGCCGTGCAGTACACGGCCAAGGGTGGCAAGGCGCTTGCCGTGATCAACGACGCAGTGACCAGCCAGACCCGCATCATCGATGATTTGCTAGACGTCGCTCGCCTGCGGACCGGAAAGCTCATGCTCAAGAAAGAGCTTCTGGATCTGGCCGATATGCTCAAGTCGATACATGCCATGGCCATTGAGGAGTACCCCACGGCCCGGATCCTCCTCGTACTGCCCGAACCGCGCGGTCCGATGGTGGTTTATGGTGATGCGACGCGTCTCGAGCAGATCATCTGGAACCTGATCAACAATGCCCTGAAGTTCAGCGGCCCGCAGGCATGGGTCACGGTCGAGCTCTCGCTTACCGAAAAAAACGTGCGTTTGGCTGTCAGCGACAACGGCCCTGGCCTGTCTGCAGATGATGTGACAGACATCTTCGAGCTGTTTCGGCAGCCCCACCACACCCGTCATCACGGTGACGGCCTGGGCATCGGGTTGTCACTGGTCAAGCAACTGGTGCAGGCCCATGGCGGTACTGTGAGCGCACACTCGGCGGGGCTGGGGCTTGGTTCAACATTCAGTGTCCAGCTACCGCTGTCGCAGCGCACCCTTGGGAAGGGCGCAGCCAACTCAGACGCTGGGCCCAGTGAAGGCAGGCTGAAGGGCGTTCATGTCTTGCTGGTAGACGATTCTGCGGACGTTGTGGACGTCATGCGGATGCTGCTGGAAATGGAAGACGCCCACGTTACTACGTTCCTCAATCCGGTTGAGGCGCTGGAGAATGTGGGAGGGCACCGGTTCGATGTGATACTGACCGATATCGGCATGCCTGAAATGGACGGGCACGCATTCATCACGGCGATTCGTGAACAAGCTCAGTATCAGGCGACGCCTGCAATCGCGTTGAGTGGCTATGGGGTCAGCCCGCCAAGCCGGGAGGGTCGGGTCGCGCACTTCGACCTGCAACTGACCAAGCCCGTGCACTACGACGAGCTGGTAGGCGCCATTGAGTCACTCTGTCGTGCCTCGCAAACGCTTTGAAAGGGAATCGGTGGGCAGTGCGGCTCACCGCAACCGATGACCGGTGCCGAACTGGGCAAGGTCAATGGTGATGAGCCTATGTGAGACGGCAGGGCAGCGGACCGCCGGGTCCGCTGCCACGTTCAAGCGTCACAGGTGACGCTCTCAAGCCCCCCGCATACCCAGGTTGTCTCGCCCTTGCGCATGCACGTTCGCCTCCTGCGGCAGCGCCGTAACCTTGATGGCCCGCACCGGTACGGCGAACTTGGCGCCGATTTTCGAGAACCGCTCAAGCAGCTTGAAGTTGATGGCCTGTTGAATGTCCATGTACAGGTTGTAGCCTGGGTCCTGCACGATATAGACACATTCGAACTCAAGCGCTTCCTTGCCGAAGCCCCGCAGGTGCGCGCGGTCGAAGCGTGCTTGCGTTTGCGCCTTGATCGCTTCCTCTACGATCCCGGGTGCCTTCTTCACCGCCTCGGTAGGCGTGTCATAGGAAAGACCAAATTCGAACACGATGCGTCGTTCTTGCAGGCGCTTGTAGTTCTGGATGGTGCTGCTGATCATGCTGGCATTGGCCATGACGATCTGCTCGCCGCCCAGGCTGCGGATGCGCGTGGTTTTCAGGCCCACATGTTCGACGGTACCGGCCAATGGGCCAATGACGATGAAGTCGCCCACCTCGAACGGCTTGTCCACGGCGATGGACAGCGAGGCGAACAGGTCACCCAGAATGTTCTGCACAGCTAGGGCGACCGCAATACCGCCCACACCCAAGCTGGCGACGAAGGCGGTGATGTTCACGCCCAGGTTCGACAGCATGGCAAGTAGCACGATCGACCATAACAATACCCGCGCACCCCAGGCCGACAACGTGGCAAGGGCACTGCTCTGCTGGGAACCGTCCGGATTATGGCGGGTGAAGTAGCGGTCCAGGCCCAGACCGATGGCACGGTTGACCCACAGGCCGATCTGCAACGCGGCGACGACGAACCAGAGGCTGCCGACCCGGCTCAACCAACGCTCCGGCAGGTCGAGCATGCTCAACCCCACCAACAGTGAAGCCAGGAACAGTAGCGAGTTGCTGGTGCCTGACAGTACTTTCTCAACCACATGGCTCAAGGCACCGGAGTGAGATGACCAGTGCTTGACGCGCCGCTGTACGAAGCTTATGGCGGCCCTGGCCACCAGGAACGTCAGGACGGCCACAGTGACGGCGAGTAACAGGTTCAGAATGGAAATACCGAAGAACGTGGTATCGGTGAAGAGTGTAATGATGCGATCGCTCATGAAGGCTTGCCTCCTCTAGCAAAGATTTCGAGGTGTCAGGCGTCGAGCAAAACAATTGCCCTGCGAGTGGTTATCAGAGGATGGGTGCACATCGATCATAAGAAGATGAACAGTGCAGACCGGGTAAGGGACCGTGCGCCCGTAGGCCATTGATTGGCCCACGATTGACAACAGGTGGGGCCCCGTCCAGCGATGCGCTGAGAGGGCTCCTCATGGATGCGGCACATCGTCTTCAAGCGTTGCGCCGGTACGCGCAGCCAGCGCACGGTATTCCTTGCGCAGCTCGCGCAGGGTCTTGCTGTCCATGGCCTCCAGGTCCAGCACCGAACGTTGCGCCGATTGAGTGGCGCGGATCAGCTCATCGAGCTTGACGTGAATGATGTCGTTGTCCCGGTTCTGGGTGTTTTGGATCAGAAACACCATCAGGAATGTGATGATGGTGGTCGAGGTGTTGATGATCAGTTGCCAGGTATCGTTGTAGTGGAACCATGGGCCGGAAACCGCCCACATGATGATGAGCACGATGGCCATCAGGAATGTGCTGGGGCGGCCAGCCTGGTTGGATAGCCACTGACAGAACTGCGCGAACTTCATCGGATCCCTCCTGGTGATTGCAGTGGTTTGCGGCGGCGCAGCGTACGCCGCCAGGTGTGAAACGATCAGCCGTCAGATTGTTCTTCAGGTGGCACCTGGCCTTCCGGCCATTCCGGAGCCGGCTCTGTGGGCGCCTGTTCAGGTGTACCAATGGTGTCACCCGGATTGTGGGGTACGTCGTCCACATAAGGGTCTGGATGATTGGGGTCAGTCATGTTGGATTCCTCTGGGATGTGCTGCGTTAGTGCCCAGCCCGTTGCCGGGTGTTCCATCGATCTGCCCAGTGGAACGTCCTGACACTGAAGCGGCTCCATCATTGAGTGAGTTCAACGGACTACTGAGATGATCTACTTAGGCTGTGCAGGCTGGAGTCTGCCCAAGGAGCATGCTCCGGCTTTTCCCGAGGCAGGCAGCCATCTGGAGCGCTACGCTGCGCGCCTGAGCGCTGTGGAAATCAACAGTTCGTTCTACCGGCCCCATCGGCCGCAAACCTACGCGCGCTGGGCCGCATCGACACCTGAGGGCTTTCGCTTCTCAGTCAAGGTACCCAAGGCCATTACCCATGAGATGCGTCTGCAAGGGTGTGAAGCGGCGTTGGACAGCTTTCTGGCCCAATGCGGGGAGTTGGGGGAGAAACTGGGCTGCTTGCTGGTCCAGCTACCACCGTCGCTAAGCTTTGACGAAGCGGTAGCCAGGCGTTTTTTCGAAGCGCTGCGCCGCCGGTCCGACAAGCCGGTCGTCGTCGAACCTAGGCATGCGACATGGCGTTCAGCGCAAACGCTGCTGATTGACCTTCAGGTGGGACAGGTGGCGGCAAGTCCGCCTAGATTCGCGCTAGATGGCCGGCCCTCAGGATGGCCAGGCATAGCGTATTGGCGGTTGCACGGCGTACCGGTTTTGTATCACAGCGCTTATTCCGATCCATGCTTACGGCAGCTTGGCGCGCAGGTGACACGTACCCATGTTCAGGGGGCGATCACCTGGTGCATCTTTGACAACACAGCCAGTGGCGCCGCCGTGGGTGATGCGTTGACGGTTCGCAGTCACCTGGGCTAAGCGAAGCGGATCAAACTTTTCCCCGGCGTTGCGCTCTGCTCATAAAGACACCCTGTTGAAGTTGGAGATGCCCATGAAAGACACTCATACCCACACCGGCGACAAAGTCCCGCGTCCGATCTCCTCTGAGGAAGCGCAAAAAGGCGAGCAGTCACCTGATCCGGTGTTGGAACGCCCTGATCCGGCCACTGAGGCCGTAGACAAGGCGATCACCCCGACATCCATCAAGGAACTGGAAGAGCAGACGCGGGCGATCGAGCAGCAGACTGAAAACGTCGAAAAGCGCCTGGATCGCTAAGCGATGGGGTCGTTTTGCTGCATGCGCTGGGCTTTCCCGAAATTGAAGCCAGCGGCTTAGTGCTGCAATGGGCCGCAAAGCGGCCCCACGATTTGAGCTGGGCGCCTGACATTCAACTTGACACCTTCAGCTACCGGGGCCGGCCCGGCGCTCCGGCAAAGGCACTTACACCTAGATCCACGTCAACCCGGCTCCATCCTCGTATTCTTCTTCCATCCTCGCAGATTCATGACGCACAGCGTGAACTGCAGAATGATCAGCGCCCAGGCCTCGGCGTGCCAGCCCCAGGCCGCCCATAACAGATTGCTTGCAATGAAACAGCAGAAGCCGACTTTGCGGCGGGCGGGTCGCCGCGACCCTATGCACCATGCTGCCACTACCGTCAGCACCATGGCCGGCCATTCCAGCCAATCGATCCAATCCTCCATCGCGCTGTCCTCGGTCTTGGTTTGTTCGTGGGACAGGCCAGCTGAAGACGGGTTCAGATCGATCCTCTACCCGGATACGCATGGCCATGACAGCGCGGGCACACACGTTTTTTTGAACCTCACCCAGCCTTGGCTTGCCCACTTGAGAGGTACTGCTTTGAATCGTGATCAAGAGGAGGGATGTCATGCCCAGTACAGCACGCAAGGTCCGTTATGGTGTAGTGGCCGGGGGCTCGATTTCCCAGGGTGCGTTCATGCCTGGTATCGGGCAGACCGACAACTCGGAAATTACCGTCCTGGTCACCGGGGATGAGGAAAAAGCCCGACAGTTGGGCGAGCGTTATGCCCTGCGCACCTACCATTACGACCAGTATGCTCAGATGCTTGCTGCGCGGGAGGTGGATGCGCTCTACATCGCAACGCCTAATTTCCGTCACCGTGAATTCGTGGTGCCGGCGCTCGAAGCCGGTATTCATGTATTGCTCGAAAAGCCCATGGGCATCAGCGAAGCCGACTGCAAGGCCATGATCGAGGCCTCGAAACGCACTGGGGCGAAGCTGATGGTTGCCTACCGTCTACACTGCGAGCCTGGCACGCTGGACATGATCGAGCGGGTGCACAAGGGCGATTTCGGTGATCCCAGGTTGTTCACCTCTATCTTCACGCAGCGGGTCAAGCCCAATAACCACCGTGCCCAGAATGGTTTCGAGGCCGGGCCGGTGCCCGACATGGGCCCCTATCCCCTGAACATGGTTCGCCAGTTGTTCAACGCCGAACCCATCGAAGTCTCGGCCATGGGAGTTCGCTCGCCTGGCAGCACCATGGACACCTGGGACACGGTCACCGTGAGCCTGCGCTTCGAAGACGAACGACTGGCCCAGTTCACCGTCAGCTATACCTTGCCGTCTACCGAGCGGTTCCAGCTATTGGGCACCAAGGGCGAGATCGAGGCTTCACCGTGCTTTGGTTATGGGGAAGGGGTGGCGATCAGCTACAGGGCCACCATCGATGGCGAGACGCGTGTGCACGTTAACCCTGTGGTGGATCAATTTGCTGGGGAAACTGCTTATTTCTCCGACTGCATCCTCAACAACGTAGCGCCCGAACCCGACGGGGAGGAGGGGTGGCGCGATGTACGGGTAGTCGAGGCGATCAAGCGAGCGCTTGAAACCGGTACGCCACAACAGCTGGAACCGCTGCCCGCTCGCCCGTTCGCGCGGCGATCCGAACAACGCAGGGCCTTTGCCCTGGCACCAGTACCGCCGATGGTCGATGCCGAATCGCCGGCAGAATAGCGGGCGAGCTGCGCGCTCCCTTGAGGGGGCGCGCAGGCTTGATCACGCGGCTCGCTGCTCCGACTTGCCCTTGAGCAGTTTCTTCTGCGCCATCATCGTCTTGCCCATCTCCTCGAGTTGCTGCTTACCCAGCAGCTTGCGTGCCGTAGGGAACAGCTCGCTTTCTTCTTCCTCGATATGATGCTCCAGCAACTCTTTCATCACCTTGACCCGGCCTGCAAACTCGACCGTGCCGGTGTCTGTGCCTTCAAGGTCAGGCAGCACCAGTGAATCGACGGTACGGTGCTCTTCCTTGGCCTCGTAGTACATCTTTTCCTCTTCCTTGCCGCCAGCCTCTTTAATGGCCGGGTACAGGATTTCCTCCTCCAGCGCGGTATGGATAGTGACTTCCTGCTTGATGCGTTCCAGCAGTTCGGCACGCTTTTTCACCGCGCGCTCCGTTGTCGAAGACAACTCTTCGAGCAGTTTCTTGACCAACTGGTGGTCCTGGGTCAGCAATTCGATGGCGTTCATGGATCACCTCTGCAGGTTGTTGTAATCACGGTTGCCATGGGTTGAGTCGAGCGCCAGGCCATCAGTTCCGCTGCGCAGATGACGTGCCTGGCGTGTACCCTCATCTACACGGTGCGCGGCCACCCAGTGCCAACGCTGCGCGCAGCGCCGCCAGGTGCGTGAGGCCTTGCGGCAGGTTGCCCAGGTACTCTCCCGTGCCAGGGTCGACCATCTCCGAATAGATGCCTGCGCCATGGGCAAGGCCTTGCAAGGCAGCTTCATAGGCGTGCTGCGCGCGTTCGTGTTGGCCGAGCAGTACCCAAGCCTCTACCAGCCAGAACGTGCACGCCAGGAAGCAGCCTTCCTCCTCGACCGCACCGCTGTAGCGGTAGTGGAAGGGGCCTGCCGACAAGCTTTGCTGCACAGCCTCCAGGGTGCTTTGCAGCCTCTCAGGCGCCGGATAGCCGAAGCGCACCGCCAGGGCGATACCTGCGTCCAGCCGATCGCTGCCTGGGTAGAACACATACGCCTGGCGGCCCTCATGCCAGCAATGGGTTTCGATCCACTCGAAAATACGGTCACGCTCGCGCGCCCAGCGCTGCCGGCAGGTTGTGGGTAGATGGCCGCCGTCGGCCAGTTCGATGGCCCGGCTCAGGGCCTGCCAGCAGCTAATCTTCGACAGGGTGTAGTGCCGCGTTTCTGGTAACTCCCAGATACCGGCATCGGGCTGGCGCCACTGGTCTGCGCATTGATCGGCCAGCCGTGACAGCAGCACTGCACTGCTGCCGTCCAGGATGTTGCCGGTGTCGATGAAACAACGGGCAGTTTCGAAAATGTCGCCGAACACGCCGTGCTGCAACTGGTCGCGGGCGTCGTTGCCCACTACGGGCGGGGATTGCTTGTAGCCCGGCAGGTCGATGGTGCGTGTGCAGTCACCGATGGCCCCGTCCAGGGTGTAGAAGACCTGCGCGCCGTGCTCGGCCAGCCTGCGCAGCAACCAGGTAAACGCTGCCTTGGCTTCAGGCTGAGCGCCAATGCCGAGGAAGGCTTCGATGGTATACCCGGCATCGCGTATCCATGCGAACCGATAGTCATAGTTCTTGGTGCCGCCTATGCGCTCTGGCAACGACGTGGTGGCAGCCGCCATGATCGAACCGCTGGGTGATGACAGCAACAACTTGAGCGCCAGCGCGTTGCGTATCACCACTGACTGATAGGGGCCTTTATAGATGAGGCTTTTCGACCACTGCCGCCATTCACGATCAGAGCCGTCGATGCGTTCATCGATCAGGCTCAGTGGCGGCACCACCAAGGGCTCGTCACGCCCCGCGATCAGGGCCACCACGGTGCGTTGCCCCGGCGAGGTGTCGAGTGTGGCGCGCACGCCTATGTCGTCCTTGCGCCGCACGCTGATCTGTTGATCATGCAGGAACATCCCGAGAATATGGCCTGCGTGAAAAACGCAGCCGTTGTCGTTGGGCGTGAGGTACGGGCTAACCGTGTCGGCCTGGGTACCAAAATCGATGGCGATCTCAAGCGTGACCGACCCTTCGATGCCCTCGATACGGCGAGCCAGTTCCGCCCAGGGTAAGCGCCCGGCAGGCCCGCTGTTTAGCGATTCGGTCAATCGCACGCTGCCGGTAGAGGTGATGTACTCGGTTTCCATCACATTGCTGCCGGGGCGATAGCGACGCTTTGCCTGATAGGGCTGGGTTGGGGTGATGGCAAAGTAACCGCCGGTCCTGGGCGAGAGCAGTCGATCGAACAGAGGGGGGGAGTCCATGTGGGGCACGCACCACCAGTCGATGGAACCGTCCAGGCCCACCAGTGCTACCGAGCGCCCATCCCCAAGGGCCGCATACTGCTCCAGCGCCAGCCAGCCACCGGTATCTCGTTGGGGCTCGGCACATTGCCGCGGGCTTTCAGATACGTCTTCCACATTGCAGCTCCTGCACCTTTTGTACAGGTGTGACTGAAGCGAAGCGACAACAGTTCGGCACAAATGGGCAACGGCAAGACGATGACTGTCGGGTCAAAATAAATGGAATTTTTTGTTACGCCTTTGGCTCCATTAGGCTGAGTTTGATGGAGGAGAGTCCAATGGCAGGACAACAACTGTATGTAATCGAGTACGAGCTACACGGAGAATTCAGGACTTTCATCATTCGACTGGAACGCATGGACAACGCCGAGGCCTGGCACTGGGCGAGTTGCGATGCAGGCGTCGGTATCATCCCGCGGTTCGGTCAGCACAAGATCAAGAAAGTCAGCCGACCCATGGCTGAGCGCTATGGGTTGACCAACGTGCGGTGGCGGGTCTCGGGCAAAGGCCCGGAGTTCGTCGCGCCGGCGGTGGACATGACGAAATTCGCGGTTGCCACTGAGAAGTCCTGAATTAGATTGGCGACACGCCGGTGGCACGGGCCCCGGCGTGTTCGTGTTCAGGCGTGTGTGTTCAGCCGTTCAGGGCTACGGGTACAGGAGTGTCGATAGTCGCACGGCGCTGTTGGCGCCGGCCCGTACGTGACCTGTGACCTGACCAAGTGCTTCATGGCGCACGGTGAGGTGCAACGTGGCCAGCCCTGCTTCGTCTGTCGCCACTTCAACGAGCATTGCCTTCCCTTGGGTTTGAATGCGCAGCGGTTGCGGTTGCACGGTTTCGATGCTCGCCTCCTGAAGCATGCTGCCGCCGAGCTGAACCCAAAGCGGCTTGCTCGGCGCTCCCCTTACTTCAATCGAAAGATCGGCAGGGCTTGCGCTGCGACTCAGTCGTTTGTACTGCACCTGCACCTTGCCATCGGCGCTGCTCGCCTGGGTATCGATCAGCCAGGTACTGGCCGGCATTGCGGCCATTACTACACCCAGGGGCAGCAAAAGTGCACACCCTTTAATGCGTCCGGCGGGCCAAAAAGCGTGGTGCGCATTGGCGCTTTCGGGCGCTGGATAATGCTTGGAATTCATCGGGTGCTCATTCATCGAGATGTGATCAGGCTCGTTCGCCGCGTAGCCAGCGTTGGTGATAATGCGCAAGTTGCGACAACCCATAGACTGCCCCCTGGCGCATCACTTCTTCACGCTCGGCAAAAAAACGTTGGGTGCCGGTAAAAACGGCAAGCGGCTCACCCGCGAATGCCCAGGCAAAACACAGCGTACCTGGCGGAATTTTGCCTTGCGCGGCAGGCCCCGCTACGCCCGTGGTGGCGATGGCGACGGTAGCGTTGCTGTCTTTCAATGCGCCCAATGCCATTTCCCAGGCCACCGCCTCGCTGGTCAGGCCATAGCGCTCGATGGTCGTGGGGCTGACGCCTAGCAGACGCTGCTTGGCAGCAGGAGAGTAGACGACGTAGCCGCTTTCGAGCACCTCGGCTGTTCCTGGCAGGGCGGCCAGTGCCGCTACCATGGCGCCTGCAGTGCAGGACTCGGCAGTGGTCAGAACAAGGTCATGTTTTTTCAAATACTCGAAAACGGACTCAATCGGGTCAGTGACCATACCTGTAACTCGCGCAGCATTTTGCAGTGGACGCGAGCGCAAGGCTTTTGGTTCAGTGCACGTGTGCCCGCCCGTCCATCGCGCAACAATCGAGCTGAACTTAGCAGGACTTTCATGCTTCCTCTTCAAAGAGGTTGAAAAACCGATCAAACCTGGAGAGCGGTTATGAACGAGCCCGTGACGTACTTCTGGATTGCCGTGGCGGTCCTCATTCTACTGGTGGACTTGTGGGCGATCGTCAGCGTGTTTCGTAGTGACAAGACCGATGCCACAAAGGCGGCCTGGGCGCTATTGCTCCTGGCGCTGCCTGTTGCGGGTCTGGCGATCTGGGGTATTTGGGGGCCGCGTGGCATCAAGCGCGGCACTGGACCTTCTTCTCCTGAACATAGCAAAGGCTGAGGTGTCTTCATGAGCACATCGAATGAGCAGGACGCCAACCGCGTTGAGCAAGCGCGTACCACAGGCGAAGAAGAGCGAGACAATGACGCTCACCGTCCAGACGGGTCTACGGGCACCGAACAGGACACTACGGCGCAGAAGACCGCCAGGGATGTGCCTGCGCACAAGCCGTAAAGCAGTGTTCAGCCAGCTTCGCTACATCGCGCGACGTCAACGGCAGTCAAGCGCTGTTGACTGGCGCGTGGGCATTGTCCCTGCCCGTGAATACTTTCTAGGAGCCGTACTGTGCCACGTATCATCACCCCAGCCACCCCGGAGCACGAAATACAGGAGCATAATGCCCGCATGTTCGGCTCGCCCAAGGAGCGGCTGGACTTCTACCGACAGGAAATCCAGTACGAGACCAGCATCCTTGCCAATCGTACGGATGCTTATCTGGCTGCCCAGTCATTTCTGGTGATTGCCTATGCGTCTGCCATGGGCAACACCAATCAGAGTTGGGGTGAAATGTTCACGTTGGTGGTGCCGCCGTTTCTGGCGCTGCTTGGCGTGCTCAGTTCACTGAACGCCTGGCCAGGTATTCACGCCGCCTACAAGATCATCGAGCATTGGCAGCTCAAACAGAGCCATCTGCTGCGAAGCGAACCCATGATGGGCCTGGCTTATGACGAGTCGCCCTTGTTCAGCGAGACCGAAACCTCCCAGGCCGGTCATCGCAAGTCCTTGCTGTTCTCGCTGCGTACACCCTGGATTTTCCTCGTGTGCTGGGTCTTGCTGGGGTCATACGCCATCTTTATTCAGTTGGCATAAAGACCAGGCCTTTCAACTCTTGGCCGCGGGGCCCATGATAGGCGCCTTTTGCGCAGCGCGACGTGCCCGGTGCCCGTGCTTGTACTCAGGAAGTTCGAGGTCGATCGATGAATCAACGTACCGCTGGTATCGATGCCAGTGGCCAGGATGATGCCGCGTTAACCGCAGAACGGTTGCAGCTTGCGCTGGACGCGGGCGCGATCATCGGCACGTGGGTATGGGATATACCCAATGACAGGGTTACGGCCGATGAGCGTTTTTCGCATTCGTTTGGCTTGCCGCTGTCCAAATGCCTGACAGGGATGCCTCTGGCAGAAGCGTTTGCCTCCATCTATCCCGATGACCGCGAACGCGTCGCGCAAGCCATTCAGGCGGCCACGGCCCTGGGCGGCCCGTTTCGCTGTGAATACCGGGTCCGCCAGGACGATGGCTGTTATCGGTGGGTTGAAGCCAACGGTCGAGTCGAGCTCGATGAGCAGGGCATTGCGGTGCGCTTTCCTGGTGTGCTGATGAACATCGAGTCACGTCGCAAGGCCCAGGCCGAGCGCGACCGCATGTCCACGTTGCTGCGTACCTTCACTGCCGCGGTTCCCGGCGTGGTGTACGCCAAGGACCTGGAGGGGCGCATGCTGGTGGCCAATCATGGCGCCACGCAGCTGATTGGCAAGCCGCCGGAATTCTACCTGGGCAAGACCGACCTTGAGTTCCTCGAGGACAAGGAGCAGGCCAGGCAGGTGATGGAAACCGATCAGCGTGTGATGGCTGGCGGGACGGCCGTGCAGGTCGAAGAGCGGGTGGACATGCCAGACGGGTCGGCCACGTATTGGCTCTCGGTCAAGGCACCGCTGCTCAGTGACGACGGGGAGGTGATCGGCTTGGTAGGATCCTCCATCGACGTCACGGCCCGCAGGCAGGTAGAGGCGCAACTTCTTGAGCTCAACCGAACGCTCGAGGCGCGTGTTGCCCAGGCGGTAGCCGAGCGGGAGGAGGCCGAAGCCGCTTTGCGTCAGGCCCAGAAAATGGAGGCGGTTGGACAATTGACTGGGGGCATTGCCCATGACTTCAACAACTTGTTGGCGGGCATTTCGGGCAGTCTTGACCTGATCAGGTCTCGCCTGGCCCAGGGCCGTCATGAGGACGTTGAACGCTACATGACCGTGGCTTACGGTGCTACACGCAAGGCCGCCGCGCTGACGCACCGACTGTTGGCGTTCGCCAGGCGCCAGACCCTGGTGCCCGTGCAGACGGATGTCCATGCGCTGATCGATGGTATGGCTGAGCTCGTGCGCCGCACGGTAGGCCCTTCCGTGAAGCTGGAGGTCCAGTTGTCCGCTTCGTTGCACACGTGTCTGGTCGATCCCGTCCAGCTTGAGAACGCATTGCTGAACCTTTGCATCAATGCGCGCGATGCCATGGACGGTAACGGCCGGATTTGCATTCGCACGGCAGACAAGCGCATCGATGGGGATGCAGACCCTGAGATCGCTTCGGGCGATTACCTGAGCATCTGCGTCACGGATGAGGGCATTGGTATGGACGCCGCAACCCTCTCGCGGGCGTTCGAGCCATTTTTCACCACCAAGCCGCTAGGTGCAGGTACGGGGCTGGGTCTGTCGATGGTGTACGGTTTTGCCCGCCAGACCGGCGGACATGTGCACATCGAGTCGGCGCCGGGGCAAGGCACTCGGGTCTTTGTGCAATTACCGAGTCACGGTGGGCCTGCCCGTGTGGTCAGCGACAGCGTTGCCCCTGCAGTGAATCACCGGGCGCGGCCGGGTGAAACGGTATTGGTGGTGGACGATGAAGCGTCGGTGCGCCTGTATGTCAGTGAAACGCTCAGTGGAATGGGCTACGTCGTCATCGAAGCAGCCGACAGCCTGGCGGGTTTGCAATTGCTGCGCTCGGACACGCGTATCGACCTGCTGATCACCGATGTCGGACTGCCTGGCGGGTTGGATGGCAGAAAGATGGTCGACGTTGCAAGGGGGATCAGGCCGCGGCTGCCAGTGCTGTTCATCACTGGCTATGCACCGCCCACCCCTGAGCAGCAGACCTGGCCCACCCATGGCGGGATGGTACTGAGCAAGCCATTCGATCATGACACGTTGGTCGGGGCCTTGAGCACCCTGATGCACGCGTGAAGCCGGGCTCGGCCCGCTAACCGCGGGCCAGGCCACAGACAGCGTGGAATGCCCTTAAATCGGCACCTCGGGAGCCAGCGTACCCGCCGCCGCACCAGGCACCAGAATGACCTTGCGGCAGTCATCTTTTTTCTGGTCGAACATCTTGTAGCCCATCGCCGCTTCCTCAAGCGCCAATCGATGCGTCACGATCAATTCAGGTTGCAGCCGGCCAGCCTCGATATGCTCGAGTAATTCTGGCAAGAACTTCTGGACGTGGGTCTGACCCATCTTGAACGTCAGGCCCTTGTCGAACGCGTCGCCGAACAGGAAGCCATGGATGAACCCGGCGTACACACCAGGGACGCTTACCACGCCGCCGCGCCGTACGGCAGCAATGCATTGACGCAGCGCCTTGCCGCTGCTGCCTTCGATCTTCAGGGCTGTCATGACGGTTTCGGTGGTGCTGCCCTTGGCCTCGAAGCCTACTGCATCGATGACGGCATCAACGCCGCGCATGCCCGGGGTTAGCCGAATGATGCTGTCGGCAGGGTCATCGTCCTGCTCGAAATTGATCGGTACTACCCCATAAGCGTCGCGGGCAAACGTCAGGCGGTAGTCGTTGTCGTCGACCAGGAAAATGGTGTGAGCGCCCAGCATGCGAGCGCAGGCTGCGCTCAACAAGCCGACGGGGCCCGCACCGTAGATGGCTACTGTCGAACCCTGGCCCACTTGCGCGTTGGTCACTGCCTGCCAAGCGGTGGGCAGAATATCCGACAGGAACAGCACCTTGTCGTCTGACAGCGAAGTGGGCACCTTGAAGGGGCCTACGTTGGCCTTGGGTACCCGTACATAGTCCGCCTGACCGCCCGGGATCCCACCATACAAATGGCTGTAGCCGAACAGCGCTGCACCTGGTGGAATGATTTTCTTGTTGATGATGGCGCCGCGGCCTGTGTTAGTCGTCTCGCAGGCGGCAAACAAGTCGTGCTGGCAGAAGAAGCAGCTGCCGCAAGCGATCACGAAGGGAATCACGACGCGGTCACCAACTTGCACATTGGTCACCCCGCGGCCGACATCCTCGACGACGCCCATGAACTCGTGGCCAAAAATATCACCCTGTTCGGTTTGTGGAATCTTGCCGTGATACAGGTGCAGGTCAGACCCGCAGATGGCAGTGGCGGTAACCCTCAGAATGATGTCGTCAGCGTCTTGCAGGATAGGGTCCGGAACCGTGTCGACTCTTACATCCTGTGCGCCGTGGTACGTCAATGCTCTCATGGTTCAACTCCTGCGAAGGCGAGTGTGTTATGCAGGGGAAACCACAGGACAAACAAAAGTTCAGGTCAAAAGCTCGGCGGGCATGCGGACACGCGCATACCCGTGCCGTCGTGCTCAGTCTGCCAGTAACGGTAGGCGTATCGTGAAAGTGGTACCGAGCGCCGCATCCGAAGCGACGGTGACATCGCCGCCATGGGCCAAAGTGATTTCGCTGACGATGAACAGCCCTAACCCGACAGAGCGCACCGAGTCGGCACGGTCCGTGCCCCGAGTCATAGGTGCAAACAAGGATGTAAGCAAGGTATCAGGAATGCAGGGGCCATGGTTGTGCACGCTGATGACGGCGCCATGCTCATGAAGATCAGTGGTAACGGTGACGGGATGGGTGAGGTCACCATAGGCCACACTGTTGGCCACCAGATTGCCAATCATTTGTTGCACGCGGTCTGGGTCCAGCGCACGTTGACCCTTGCCTTTGCACAGGTGACGAATGTGCGCCTGGGCGAAGGCGACTCTCAATTCGTTGACGCTTTGATCGACCGTCGAGCACAGGTCTATCGGTTGACGGCAGATGGTGATGCCTTGGCCAATCCTGACCGAGGCAAAGTCGAGCAGATCAGCGATCATGCGCCTGGCGCGCTCCGAAGAATGGCTGATACTGCCCAGCAGACGCCGTTCCTTGTCCCTGTGCTCACCGCGTTCGAGCAACTGCGTCGCCATCTTGATCGCAGTCAGCGGGTTTTTCAGGTCATGACTGGCGATGGCGACCATCTGTTCGGCAAAGGCTGCGCGTCGCTGGGCGCTCTGGTAGGCGTCGGCCAGCTCGGCCTTGGCCTGCTGCAACGCAGCCTCGGCCTCAGTGGTCTGCGCCAGCAATTGCTCGGCGCGGCGCCGGGCGGTGAGCAATTCACGCTCGTAGCGATCCCGCTCGATGGTGCCGAACAGCGCCAGCTCGTGGAACACGCCGTGGGCATATTGACGGCGCACGCCATTGAGCAACATGGTGATGACGTGACCGGTGCGGTGCCGTACTTCGAGCTTAACCTCGGCGACCGAACCCTGCATTCTCATCAGCGGCGCCCAATGGGTCTGGTGGAAAATTCGTCCGCCCATGGTCAACAGCTCCTGAAACCTGCACTGCGTCAGGTCCTCGGGCGCGTAGCCCAACCACTTGCAGAAGGTCTGGTTTGCCCTCACGATCACGCCCGTCTCGGTGGTGACCACCAGGCCGCAGGGTGCCCCTTCGAACAACGCGTCGACAGCCGGTATCTCACCCGCGCCGGTCATGGCCCCGGTGCCCAGGGTTGCAGGAAGGCGTCCATGGCCTGGGAGCAGGCTGTAGGGGCACTCATGTGCGGGCAATGGCCGATGTTGTCGATCAGGCACAGCGTGCTGTTGGGCAGCACGGCATGGAGGTACTGGCCCACGGAAACTGGCGCGATAAGATCGTCGATGGACTGAAGAATCAACACGGGCGTAGGCAGGCCCTGCACATCCAGCCGGTTGTCAGACAGGAACGTGACACGCGCGAACTGCCGAGCGATGTCTGGATCGGTGCGGCAGAAACTGTTGGTCAGCTCCTCGCTCAGCATAGGCTGGCCCGGCGCGCCCATGATCACCGGCGCCATGGTACTCGACCAGCCCAGGTAGTTGCTGTCCAGTGTTTCGAGCAGTTCGTGGATATCCTCCTGCTTGAAACCGCCGATGTAGTCGCCGTCGTCGATATAGCATGGCGATGGGCCGACCATCACATGAGCTGCAATGCGACCAGGTTGCTGTCGATCCGCCAGTGCACCAATCATGGCGCTGACCGAATGACCGACCAGAATCACGGCGCCTTGGCCGTATTCTGTGATTATCTCGTTCAGATCCGCTGCATAACCCGCCAAGGAGTCGTACCGGACGCGATCGTACGCCGATAAGTCCGATTGCCCAGCACCAACCAAGTCGTAGGTCACGATGCGAAAGCGCGCTTGAAAATGCGGCAACAGGTACTTCCACATCGATTGATCGCAGCCAAAACCGTGGGAAAAGATCAACGTGACAGGGCCAGCACCGGTGATGCGCACGTGGTTACGCGTAGATAAGGTCATGGCTTTCCAAGAGGGTGTGCAGCATCCGTGGCAGGGTGGGTGGGGCATGGCTTGGGCAACGTTGGCTGTTGAATCTACCGCTTACAAGCAAGCGTAGGCCGGAGATGACGAATCGACATTGGCCATCGAACAATAGTTTCGTAAGCAGCCGCTATTGGCGGAGCAATTTACCGCTTGGCGTTGTCAAGAAGTGACGAGTTGCACCATTGCCCAACCAGGAGAGTCACGTGACGGAAAAGAAGGCCCGCGTCAGCAATCAGGCGACCGGAGACATATCCAACCTGCCGCACGACATGTTCTTCGCTGCCGTGCAAACGACGCGCATGCCCATGATCGTGACCGATCCCAGCCGCGACGACAATCCTATCATCTTTGCCAACCGCGCGTTTCTGGAAATGACCGGTTATGAATCCGGTGAGATCATGGGGCGAAATTGCCGCTTCCTGCAGGGCCCCGAGACTGAGCGGTCGGTGGTCGACGCTATCCGTGAGGCGATCGAGAAGCGCGTGGATATCGCCACCGAAGTGCTCAATTACCGCAAGGACGGCTCCAGTTTCTGGAATGCGCTGTTCATCTCGCCGATTTTCAACGAGCGTGGCGACCTGATCTACTTCTTCGCCTCGCAGTTGGACGTCAGCCGTCGGCGCGATGCCGAGGATGCATTGCGTCAGGCGCAGAAGATGGAAGCTCTGGGTCAGTTGACGGGCGGCATTGCTCACGACTTCAACAACTTGCTGCAAGTGATGGGCGGTTACATGGGGCTGGTGGCCAGCGAGACCGACAAGGCGCAGCCGGACCTGAGCCGCATTCGCCGAAGCGTCGGGCATGCGCAAACGGCGGTCGATCGTGCCAGTACCCTCACCAAGCAGTTGCTGGCCTTTGCCCGCAAGCAGAAACTGCACGGCCGCGTGCTCAACCTCAATCATCTGCTCGATGACGTGAGCCCTATCATCGAGCGCACCTTCGGCGCCCAGGTGACGGTCGAATATGACTTGGAAGAGCACTTGCGCAACTGTCGCATCGACCCGACCCAGGCCGAAGTGGCACTGCTGAACATCTTCATGAACGCTCGCGACGCTCTGATCGGTCGCAAGCGCCCCCACGTATTCATCGAAACGCGAAACGTGCACGTAAGCGACATCAATCTGTCCTTCGACGGCCTGTTGCCGGGCAGTTACGTGAGCATTTCCATTACCGACAACGGCATCGGCATGCCTGCGAGCATTCGTGATCGCGTCATGGACCCTTTCTTCACGACCAAGGAGGAGGGCAAGGGCTCGGGGCTGGGTCTGTCCATGGTGTATGGCTTCGCGCGTCAGTCCGGCGGCGCTGCCAGGATCTATACCGAAGAGGGTGAGGGGACCACGCTGCGCTTGTATTTCCCGGTGGATGAAGCCAGCCCGATTCAGGAAAAGCCCGTGAAGCTGGTCGAGCGCAGTTCCGGTACCGAGAGGATTCTTATCGTCGAAGACCGTCCAGACGTTGCGGAGCTGGCCAAGATGGTGCTGGAAAACTATGGCTACGACGCCGACATGGTGCTCAACGCACGCGAAGCGCTGAAGCTTATCGAAGCGGGTGAGCGCTATGACTTGCTGTTCACCGACCTGATCATGCCCGGCGGCATGAATGGGGTGATGCTGGCGCGCGAGGTGCGTCGCCTGCAGCCGCAGATCAAGGTGCTGCTCACCACCGGCTACGCGGAGAACTCGATCGAACGCACCGACATCGGTGGCTCTGAATTCGATGTGATCTCCAAGCCCTGCCAGCCCCATGATCTGGCACGGCGCGTGCGACAGGTACTGGATGGTCATACGGGTATCGTGTGAGGCCGGCTCGCTCGATTACCAACCGGAGTGAACCATCGGTCACTCCTTGGGTTCGATTGAAAAAGCGAGCACCAGGGAGACCGGCATGACGGCATTCATTGAGCAGCCTTCTACTGACCTGATGTACTTGGAGGCAATCAACCGTTGGTTTTCTACCTTCGATGATGACGTGGCACGCTGCGCCTGCCCCCGTGCCTCCCACCAGGAACTGCTGCGTCAGGCGGACGAGATGCAGCGGCTCGGGCTGATCGCTAGGCAGCAGTGGCGGGACCTTCGACAACTGGCTGACCAATCGTTGCAGCAGGCACTGGAAGGCGCCCGCTGAAACGGCTCGACCGCAATCGATGCAGACTCACTTCCAAGGATCGGTAGCATGCGGTCGATCCGAACTGGCTGAACCTGGATCAAGCCGCAGGCTGAGCGCGAAGCGAAGCTGAACGCGCGAGCTGATCACTGATCACGCCGATGAAATGATCCAGGGTCCAGGGCTTGGGCAGGAATATAGCGCCAGAGGGGAGGGCACAGCTTGACGGGTCGTGATAACCACTCATGACCACGATGCGAGTGTCAGGCTGCGACTGGCCCACCTGGTAGGCCAGCTCCAGTCCGTTCACCGCACCAGGGGTGCGGACATCGGTGAGGAGCATCGAAAATGCCGAACGCGAGGTTATTTCCAGGCCTTCCTGTGCTGTTTCCACGCTGGTTACCGCTGCGCCCAGGTCCTCAAGGGCAATGGCGATCAGCTCACGGATGATAGGTTCGTCCTCAACCAGCAGAACGGTCGGACAGCTTGGGAATTCGCACGTTTTCATGGCAATACTCTGGCTCTGCGCACGCTGAATAAAGGGAACATCCGATGTAGACTTGCAGCCAGAGGTGCAAGCGATAGCTGTGCGCTACCGTTGTGACCTCGGGCTGTAGCAAAAAATTCCTTTGCGTAGCGTTTGCTGCTTTGCGATGCACAAACCAATGCTCAGGCGCCGGGTTCCTGGGCTAACCGTTTAAGCAATGCCTTGGCAGTTGCTGCTGAGGATGCCGGGTTCTGACCTGTTATCAGATGCCCATCCTCGACCACATGGCTCGCCCAGTCTTCGGCCTTGGCATAGTGTGCGCCATGGCCCCGCAGCATGTCCTCCACCAGAAACGGGACGACGTCGGTCAGACCCACGGCTTGCTCTTCACTGTTGGTGAAGCCCGTGACTTTTTTGCCCTTGACGACAGGGTGACCGTCAGGCGCCTTGACGTTTTTCAACACGCCCGGTGCATGGCATACCGCTGCGATGGGCTTGTTGGCGGCATAAAAGGCCTGCAGCAGAACGATCGAGTCCTGGCTTTCGGCCAGATCCCACAGTGGGCCGTGGCCGCCTGGATAAAAAACGGCGTCGAAATCATAAGGGTCGACTTCGCCAAGGGGGACGGTATCGGCCAGGGCAGCCTGGCCCTCGGTGTCTTTGGCGAAGCGTTGAGTGGCCTCGGTATGTGCATCGTCTTCGTCACTTTTCGGGTCCAGCGGCGGCTGCCCGCCCTTGGGCGAAGCGAGCGTGACGTCGGCGCCGGCATCCACGAATGCGTAATAAGGTGCCGCGAACTCTTCCAGCCAGAACCCGGTTTTCTTACCGGTGTCACCCAGTTGGTCGTGGGACGTCAACACCATCAGGATCTTCTTCATGCAGGTTTGTCCTCCAGCTCAGGTTGTGCAGGGCCGCTGCCCTGATAAGGGTGGGAGTGCGGTAAACGGTGAGTGTTCCATGGACGTGAGCGTAAGGCATTGAAAAAATGCCGCAGCTCAATGGGGCGCAGGGCAGGGCGTGGCGTGGAGAGGGGCGCGGTGCCACGCGGTGGTCACAAAGCTGTAACACAGCTGATGCAAAGTGTGCCGGCCATCACACGGAGCGCTTTCAATGATACGCCTGATGAAGTCTGCTGCACTCGCCGTCGCGGTCTCCCTTTGCGCCACATCGGCTTCGATCGCCGCAGAAAACATTCGCCTGACCGGTTCCGGGGCCAGCTTCCCCGCACCCATCTACCTGACCTGGTTCAAGGACTTCAGCAAGAAGTCCGACGGCGTGACCGTCGATTACCAGTCCAAGGGCAGCGGCGCCGGGGTGCAGGATTTTCTGAACAGGACCGTGGACTTTGCCGCCAGCGACTCGGCCATGAGCGAAGCTGACATGGCCAAGGTGGGCGAGGGCGTACAACTGCTGCCCATGACCGCCGGCGAGATCGTGCTGGCCTACAACCTGCCTGGCAACCCGAAAGGGCTCAAGCTGCCGCGCGAGGTGTACTCCAATATTTTCCTTGGCACCATCACCCGCTGGAACGACCCGCAGATCGCGGCCGCCAACCCGGAGCTCAAGCTGCCCGATACCCCCATCACCGTCGTTGTGCGTGCCGACTCCAGTGGCACGACAGCGGTGTTCACCAAGCACCTCTCGGCTATCAATGCCGACTTCAAGCAAAAGCTGGGTGAGGGCAACACGGTCAACTGGCCGGCTACCGACAAGTTCATCAAGTCACCTAAAAACGATGGTGTAACCGCCACCGTACGCCAGACCCCAGGCGCCATTGGCTACATTGAGTACGGTTTTGCCAAGTTGGCCAAGGTGGACTTCGCCCAACTGCAAAACAAGGCCGGGCAGTACGTGGTGCCCAATGCCGAAAGTGGCGCCGAGGCCCTGGCCGCCGTGAACATGCCGGAAAACCTGGTGGCCTGGCTGCCTGATCCGGACGGCGCCAAGTCCTATCCCATTACCTCCTACACCTGGATGATCTTCCGCAAGGACAATGGCAACCCCGCCAAGGCCAAGGCCATGCGCGACATGGTCGAGTACAGCCTGACCGAAGGGCAGAAGATCGCCGACTCGATGGGCTACATCCCGCTGCCGCCTTCGGTGGTCGAGCAAGTGCGCAAAGCCTCCGCCAACATCAAGTGATACCGGCGTCCCCGGCGTGCGCCTGATACGCCGGGGGTGTCAGCACCCTGTCTCGGAACCTGCCAATGAACACACCCTTCGACCTACCGGATAACCCCGACTCCGCCTGCCGGCCGCCGTCTGCCAGGGACGTGCTGGTGGACCGCACCTTCCGTGCGCTGGCCCGCATTGGGGTTGTGCTGGTCCTGGCACTGGTCTTCGCACTGGTTTACGAGGTAGGCCGCAAGGCTTTGCCCGGCATCGAGAAGCATGGCTTCGACGTGCTGCTGGGCAGTGTCTGGGACGTCAACCAAGGCCAGTACGGCATTCTTCCTGCCATCTGGGGCACGCTGTACAGCGCATTCATCGCCTTGCTGATCGCCGGTTTCTTCGGCGTCAGCATGGCCATCTTCCTGACCCAGGATTTTCTGCCGGCCAGACTCGCGGCGGTGTTTCGCACCATCGTCGAGCTGCTGGCCGCCATCCCCAGCGTGGTGTACGGGCTGTGGGGCATCTATGTGGTGATTCCGGCCATACGGCCACTGACCACCTGGCTCAACAGCGAGCTGGGCTGGATCCCGTTCTTCGGCACGTCCCTGAGCGGGCCGGGGTTGCTGCCTGCAGCCTTGGTGCTGGCGATCATGATTCTGCCGACCATCGCCGCGGTCTCCCAGGACGCGTTGACCAGTGTGCCGATGAAAACCAAGCAAGCCGCCTATGGCATGGGCACGACGCACTGGGAGGCGATTCTCAAAGTCATGGTGCCCTCGGCTGCGACCGGCATCTTTGGCTCGCTGGTGCTGGGCCTGGGCCGCGCCCTGGGCGAGACCATGGCACTGGCCATGCTGGTGGGCAACGCCAACACCCTCTCTGTGTCACTGTTCGCGCCGGCCAATACCCTGGCAGCGTTGCTGGCCCTGAACTTCCCCGAAGCCGGACCAAACGAGGTGGAAGTGCTGATGTACGCCGCCCTGGTGCTGATGTTCATCACGCTGCTGGTGAACGTGCTGGGCTCGATGATCATGCTCTACGCGCAACGAGGTAACCGCTGATGACCGATCTCTCTACACCAGTGGCCGCGCTGCCAAGCCTGCAGCGCAAGCTCGAGGGCCGGGCGCTGCGCAGCGTACTGCTGACCACACTGGCCTGGCTCGCCGCCCTGGTGGCCAGCGTGCCGCTGATTTCGGTGCTGTACATGCTCATCACCCGTGGTGGCGCACGGCTGAACCTGGAAGTGTTCACCGAGCTGCCGCCAACCGGCTTCGAAATGGGCGGCGGCTTCGGCAACGCCATGGTCGGTACCCTGGTCATGGTCGGCATTGCAGCGGCCATTGCTGTGCCGGTGGGCATCCTGGCGGCCGTGTTTTTGGCCGAGCTCGGGCCTGACAGCAAGCTGGCCAACGCCGCACGCTTCGCCGCCAGGATGCTGACCGGCTTGCCGTCCATCCTGGCTGGCGTGTTTGCCTATGCGCTGGTGGTGATGACCACTGGGACCTACTCGGCGCCGGCGGGCGGCGTGGCGCTGGCCGTTTTGATGCTACCAATCGTGGTCCTGACCGCCGAGGAAGCCATGAAGATGGTGCCCAAGATCATGAAGGACGCCGCCTACGGCATGGGCTGCACCCAGGCCCAGGTGATCTGGAAGATCGTGCTGCCCACCGGCCTGCCCGCCATCCTGACCGGCGTCATGCTGGCCGTGGCCCGGGCGGCGGGTGAAACGGCGCCGCTGCTGTTCACCGCGTTGTTCAGCAACTACTGGATCTACCACGATGGCAGCCTGGCGGTGATGAACCCCACCGCTTCGCTGGCGGTGCTGATCTACAACTTCTCCGGCATGCCGTTCGACAACCAGTTGGAGCTCGCCTGGGCGGCGTCGCTGGTTTTGGTAATGATCGTGCTGGTCATCAACATCCTGAGCCGTGTATTCGGCAAGCCCAAGTACTGATAAGGGAGCATTCGACGTGAACGTATCCACCGCCCAAAGAGTCGCTCCCCTGGCCAGCGAAACCCCCATCGTCATGGATTGCAAGCTGGACAAGATCTTCTACGGCAACTTCATGGCCGTGCGCGACAGCCACGTGCCGATCCGCAAGAACGAGATCACCGGTTTCATCGGCCCGTCCGGTTGTGGCAAAAGCACCGTGCTGCGCAGCCTCAACCGCATGAACGACCTGGTCAAGGGCTTTCGCTTCGAAGGGCATGTGCACTTTCTGGGGCAGGACGTCTACGGCAAGGGGGTCGATCCAGTCGTGGTGCGCCGCTACATCGGCATGGTGTTCCAGCAGCCCAACCCGTTCTCGATGAGCATTTTCGACAACGTGGCCTTCGGCCTTCGGCTGAACCGCTACAAGGGCGATATCGGTGACCGGGTCAAGCATGCCTTGCAAGGCGCTGCGTTGTGGGATGAAGTGAAAGACAAGCTCAAGGTCAGTGGCCTGTCCCTGTCCGGTGGCCAGCAGCAGCGCTTGTGTATTGCCCGGGCCATCGCCACCGAACCCGAGGTGCTGTTGCTCGATGAACCCTGTTCGGCGCTGGACCCGATTGCGACCCGGCGGGTGGAGGAGCTGATGGTGGAGTTGAAAAAGGACTACACCATTGCGCTGGTGACCCACAACATGCAGCAGGCCATTCGCGTGGCTGACACCACGGCGTTCTTTTCGGTCGACATTTCCCAAGGCACGCGCACGGGCTACCTGGTAGAGATGGGGCCCACCACCCAGATATTCCAAGACCCTCGTGAACAGCTGACTGCCGACTACATCAGTGGCAAGTTCAGCTGAGCCTCGCTTGAGAACGCCCGCGCGCCAGTGCCAGGACGGCCAAGGCCCGCGGTGGTCTTTACCCCAATACCGCAATCAGGGATAACCGATGCCAGCGACGCCCCGCCTGGATCTCAACGCCGTCGAGCACGCCCTGCGCCAAGTGCAGGCGCATTTCGCCGAGCTCAGCCGCCACTTCACCGAACCTCGCGACCCGTTCACCGACGAGGTGCTGTGCAACGTGCTGGAGGGCTACGCGTTGGTCGATCACTACGTGGCGCGCGGTATCGACCTGTTTCACCTGCAGCAGGTGAACCTGATGCTGGAAATCAACGCCACGGTGCTCTGTGGCACCGACGCCGCCCGCCGCCAGGAGTTCGCTGCGCACCTGGCGGCTACCGAAACCCATTTTTTCAACAACGTCGAAGGCGGCATCAAGGACTTGTACAACTGGTACTGCGGTTATGGCAGCGATTCGATATGGAAGCGCGCAGCTGGCGTGTACGTGCGCATCCTCAGCAAGCCACAGCTGTTCATCGAAGGCAACAACCGTACCGGCTCGCTGATCGTCAGTTATCTGCTGATGCGCGCAGGCTTGCCGCCATTCGTGCTGTCGCTCGAGAACGCCGAAGGCTACTTCAATCCCTCGTCAGTCATCCGCAACTCGGCCAAGCACGGCGTCAAGGCGCTGTACGAGCTGCCCAAGATCAAGAAAAAGTACGCCGCCTTCCTGGAAGCCCATGCCCCGGCGCCCGAGACGTTTTTCCTGCCAACCCCCCTGCGCGAGAGGAGCCTTCGATGAGTCGCGGATTAGCCTGGCAGCGCTGCCGAGCGGTGCTCGAAAGCACTGTACGTCAAGCGCGAGTGCGCATCTCGTTCGACATCGACGATACCTTGGCCTGCCTGCCCGAGCACGCCGAAGCCGAGCCGGACCGGCTGCCGAGCTTCGTCCACCGCTGGTTGGGCGAGCCACTGCGCAGCGGTACCCGCGAATTGATCAGCGACCTGCGCCGCCAGGGTTGCAGCGTGTGGATCTACACATCGTCCGGACGCACGCCGGCCTACATCCGCCGATGGTTGCTGCTGTACGGTATCCGCGTCGATGGCGTGGTCAACAGCGACCGCCACCAGCACATGCTGGGCCAGCGGGGGCTGGTCAACTCGCCCTCCAAGCTGCCCTCGGCGTTTGACATCGACCTGCATGTGGACGACTCCGAAGGTGTACGGCTCGAGGGGCTCGAGCATGGTTTTCGCGTGGTAGTGGTCTGCCCCAAAGACGACCAATGGACGCAGAAGGTCAAGCAGGCGGCTACCGATGTTCAGGCCACGCTGGCCTGGCAGCAACCTCATCGCTTTACCACAGCACGTGCGCAGCGGGGATCGATGCTCGCTTCCTGACCCGCCAGAGGCCAGGCAGGCCCTGTCTGGTCAGCTGTCCCGTTCATACGCTCGGCCACTTTCGTGCCGATCTTCGGTGTCCATCATTGATGCGTAAGCCCTAGGTCGCACGACCCGGCCTAGCCCGTAGTGGTCCCAAACCACCGGGCCTTGCACGCCCTTCGCAAGCAGGCTCGATGCTGCGCCAAAGCAGCGTTTCTGACCGCTACCCACCTTTCGATAATCGCCTCCGACCCTCTGTCCCCCGTTTGGAGCGCGCCATGCACAACAATAAAAACAAGTCTCTGCGGCCTCGTTACCTGGCAGTTGCCATCGCCAGCCTTGCGGCTGTCAGCCTGAGTTCCCTGGCGCAAGCCGAGATCATGTTGTACGACCAGAACCAGACCACCTTTTCCACCGACGGCTATATCAACGCGTTCTACGTCAACAGCAAGGTCGACCGTGAAGGTGAGCAGTTCGACCGCCGCCAGTCTCGGGTGAAGATGGGCTTTCTGCCCAATTACCTGGGGTTCAACATGGGCAAGCAGGTCAATGACCTGAAGCTCGGTGCCCGTGCCTCGTTCTGGGTCACCATCAACGACAGCGAAAGCACGGGTACCGACACGGCCATCGATGTCCGGCAGTTCTACGGTACTGTGGCCAACCCTGAATGGGGCGAGGTGCTCATCGGCAAGGACTTCGGGCTGTTCGCCCGCTCGAACATCCTGCTCGACGAGTTGCTCGCCGGTTACGGCCAGGTCAGTGACACGCTGGGTCTTGTCGATGGCGGTGGGGTATCGTTCGGCAACATCGGCAGCGGCTACCCGTACCCGTTCCCGACCTCGCAAATCACCTACCGTACCCCGGTCATGGAGGGCCTGCGTATCGCCGTGGGGATCATGGACCCGGTCGACACCAATGACAGCAGCCCCACGGGCAAGGCCTACCAGAAGAACCCCCGCACCGAGTCCGAGATCACGTACCAGTTCGACCTGGCAGGCGCACACATCTACAGCTGGCTAAACGGCAGCTACCAGACCTCCGACAACACTGACGACGCGGTGCGGTCTGTCACCTCAAAAGGGCTTGGCTATGGCGTGCAGGCCAAGCTGGGCGGGCTGTCCCTGACCGGGTCCGGCTTCCAGGCCAAGGGCATCAACCCGTTCTTCACCAACAATGCCGGCGAACCGGTGTTGCGCAACGTGGACAGCGACGGCTACCTGCTGCAAGCCTCTTACAAGGTCGGCAAGAACCGGGTTGCGCTTTCCTACGGCAAGACCAAGGACGACGGCAACGGCGCGGTAGGCAGCGGTGCCGATTATCAAACCCGCGGGGTGGCGCTGTTCCATGACATCAACGACAACCTCAAGCTGGTGGCCGAGTACAACCAGTTTTCCATTGAGGGCCATGAGACTCGCGAGCAGAACGAAGACACCGATACGTTTGCCGTGGGTGCGGTGCTGACGTGGTAACGATGTGGCGCAGGCGCAGTGTTCAACGGGGCTTGCGTGGTATTCCAGACCTTCAGGGTCAGGCGCCTGATGGCGGTGCAGCGCTGCAGCCCGAATGATGCTTGCACGCACAACGCTGTTGACGCTCACTTGCCCGCCGGACGCTTCCCAGCCGTCAGGACAGCACCCAATGCATGCGGCAAGCAATTAAAACCAGCAGTTTAGTGCCGGTTTTTCAAAGTTCAGGCTGTTAGTCAGCATTTTATTGCCGGTTATTGACCCGGGGACTATTCTAATCAGCATTGCAGTACTGATTAGGAGATTGACATGCCGCTCAAGCTCGTCATTCAAGCTTTTTTTGAGGGCACATGGGCCGACGCGGCCACGCTTACGTTTGAGAACCCTGAGCGTGTTGCTGAGGGTGCGTGCCTGGTGGCCTATGACGACGACTACATCATCGCAAACTTTGATTGCATGGAAGATCGTTGCGAACGGGCGCTGAGCGTTGGCCTGCCCTTGAATTGGGATCACCACCGCGGGAAAGGCTATCCGGCATTTCTATACGACCTCATTCCTTCTGGCGCTGCCAAAGAGTCCCTTGAATCGCGTTACGCGCGATCCAAACCCGAAGGTATGGAAATGGGGCTGTACCTTTTGAAGCGTTTCACACCGGCCCCCGTCGGGCATTTGCGGATCAAGGAGTCGGTAGAGGATCTGCAGCCGGGTCGACAAGAGGCATTCGCGCGCCTTGAAGTCGTGAACAGGACGAATGAGTTTCTGGAGTACGCCTTTGAAACCGGTGCGGCGTTGGGTGGCGCTACCGGTGCCAACGGGCAAGCCCCCAAACTGCTTATGACCCAAGCCCACGACGGTGCGCTATACGCTGATGCAATGCTTGCCGATAACCAAGCGCGTCAACACTGGCTGATCAAGTTCGCGCGCAATAAAGGGAGTGAGCGCGATAACGATATCCTGCGCACCGAGTTCCATTACTACAACGCGGTGGCGGCCCTGGGACTTGATACGGTTCCCACTGAGGGCTTGATGCTCGAGGAGGCAGTCAAGCCCAGCCTGTGGATGCCGCGCTTTGATCGCCGAGTCGTGAATGGCGTAGTGGAGCGGGTGCCACTGGAGTCGGTGTATTCAATCTGCGGCATTACCGGTTATGGGCAGGTGATGGCCCATGCTGAAGTCGTTCACCGATTGGTGGAGCTGTGGACCCACAACGGCCAGCAGGATGAGATAGAGGACTTGGTGTTCGAGTACGTACGGCGCGATCTGCTCAATCGCATTCTGGGCAATACCGATAACCACGGACGAAACATCTCCATCATCCGTGAAAATGGAAAGTTTCGTTTGGCCCCGATCTATGACCTTGCGCCAATGATCCTTGACGAAGAGGGCGTCACACGGACGACGAAGTGGGTGGCCGAGCGCAAGGGTTCCTCCAACTGGAGGGACAATTGCGCTGAACTGGCCGGTTACACCGATCCCGATGTGCTGCTGCAACGGTTGATGAATGCGGCTGATGGCTTCAGGGCGTTGCCCGATCTGCTGACGGGTGTCCCCGAGTCGGTACGCAATGCAGCCTCTTTGCCGGTCAATGACCTGGACAAGCGACTCGCACAGTGGGGGTTGAGATGAAAAAATTACAGCCCGAACAGCGTGCTCAGCTTGTGGAGGAGATCGCCCAGCGCAACGCCTTGGGGCTTGATTCGATCGGCGCATCCATCCGCCGCTTGCGGCTCGAAGTCACCGGTCTGGATCAAGAGACCTTTGCAACGATGTGCAAGATGTCCACGAAAAGCTTGTATGAACTCGAAAGTGGGAAATCCAACCCCAAACTCGGCACCCTGGAGGCTGTGCTGCGTCTTTTTGGGCTGCGGATGGGTATTGTGCTCAATCCCCGGGGGGGAATTAACCCGGTGTCGTTGACCGATACACCCGCACAGGCTGAACCGAAACGAGGAAGAAGCCCTGCGGCAGCTAAGGCAAAACGGGGAGGATCCAAGCAGGAAACGCCCAAATTTCCGTCACGCGACGACGGACAGTGAAAGGGCGGTAGCTGAGCGTGCGAGAGGCGCTCTGACGACTGCCTGGATGATCTTGCGATGGTGCGGGGATCGTTTCGCCAGTGCATGGAGGCTCGGGCAGTGCTGCTACCGGACGTTCTGGGCCACCCAGGGCATTCGCCTCCTCCAGCAATAGCGTGCGTCAGTAGCTCACCACTACGCCCATCGACGCGTGCACCCGCTACGCAAGTAGCATTCGAACCCTGGCCCATGCTTCGTACACTCACCGCTCAGCCAGCCCTTGCCGGAGACCCCGATGCAGCAGGCACATAACGAGGGCGTGGTCAGCGCCATGTCCCAGGCCAGCGATGCACGCGTGGCGGCTCAGGAACTGGCGCGGCAACTGCTGCATCCGCACTTGGGCTTCGTGCTGTTCTTCTGCACCGCCGAGTACGACCTGCAGGCCTTGGGCCAGGCCCTTGAACAAGGCTTTGGCGGCATCCCGCTGGTCGGGTGCACCAGTGCGGGGGAAATCACGCCGCTGGGTTATGGGCGCAGTTGCGTGACGGCCGTAGGTTTTGATCACCGGCATTTTTCCATCGCCACCGAACTGATCGACGAAATGGAGCGTTTCAGCCTGATCGACGCCCAGCAGATGGTCGAGCGGTTGGTCGGCAGCTGTCGCGGCAACGCCTTGGCCCAGATCAAAGGGCACAGCTTCGCCTTGACCTTGCTCGATGGCTTGTCCAGCCGTGAAGAGACGGTGCTGGCGGCCCTGAGCGCAGCGTTGGGCGATATCCCGCATTTTGGCGGCTCGGCCGGGGACGACAACTACCTGACACGGACCCACGTCTTCTATGGCGGGGCGTTTCACCACGGTGCTGCCGTGGTGGTGCTGGTCAATACCTGGCTGGACTTCGAAGTGTTCACCACCCACCACCTTGAGCCACGGCAGGAAAAACTGGTGGTCACCGGCGCCGACAGCGCCCAGCGACGGGTGTATGAGCTCAATGCCGAGCCTGCGGCCGAAGAATATGCACGCCATATCGGGGTGCCCGTCAGCGCCCTGGACCACAGGCTGTTTGCCGCCCACCCGCTGGCCGTGCGCATGCACAACCGGTACTACGTGCGGGCCATCCAGCAGGTGCATGCCGATCTGAGCCTGAGCTTCTACTGTGCGGTAGAGAACGGCATTGTGCTCACGCCCATGACACCCGGCCCGTTGCTGCCGAACCTGCAGCAGCTGTTCGATGGCCTGCAGCAACGCCTGGGTCCGCTGATGCTCACCATCGGCTACGACTGTTTTTTGCGCCGCTTGGAGCTGGAGACCCAGCAAGGCCTGGCGGCGGTGGGTGATTTTCTGCGCGAGCAGCGGGTGATGGGCTTCAACACCTATGGAGAACAGTTCAATGGTATGCACATCAACCAGACCTTCACCGGGGTTGCCATTGCCCGCAACCGAACCCGCCCCGGGCAATGACGTGCAGGCCGAACTGGCGCAGCTTCGCTATGAAAACCGCAAGCTGCAACGGATCAACGCCGCGCTGATCGAGCGCATCGAGTCGGGTGTCACGCGCGGGAGCGATCCCTATGCGGCCTTCCAGCATTCGGTGGTGCTGGCCGAGCAGGTGCGCGAGCGCACTGATGCGTTGAACCAGGCCATGGCCGAACTCAAGGCGGGCAACCAACTGCTCAGCGAAGCGCGTCTGCGCGCTGAAACCGCGCACCAGCACCTGATCGATGCCATCGAAAGCATTTCCGACGCGTTCATCCTGTTCGACCGAAACCTGCGCATGGTGCTGTGCAACAGCCGCTTCAAGGCTTTCTGGGAGAACCGCCGCGTGCGCATCATTCCCGGCATGCGCCTGGTCGACGTGCGCAGGCTGATGACCAGCAGCGGCCTGTTCAGCGAGGATCCGCGCGGCCCTGCCGACGAACATCTGTTGTACCGACAGCACAATGGCCGCTGGCTGCAGGTCAACGAGCGCCCCACCTGCGAGGGTGGCCGGGTGATCCTGTTCACCGACATCACCGAGGTCAAACTCAGCGAAACCCTGCGCAGGGAACAGGCGGTGGCGCAGAAATCGCACCTGTTGCAGCGGGCGGTGGACAACCTGTCCCAAGGCGTGGCCATGGTCAACGCGGACGGTGTCCTGGAGTTGTGGAACCGCCGGTTCCTGGAGCTGAGCGGGCTGGCCCCGGTCGCTGCGCACCGTCCCTTCGCCGACGTGATTGCCGACAGCGAGCTGCGTTTGCTCACGCCCGAAAGCCGCGACGACAACGGGCGTATCGTGCACGAGTGCGAGCAACGCCTGTTCGACGGGCGCATGCTGGAGATCCGCACGCATCCACTGCCCACTGGCGGATTCGTCAACACGTTTACCGATATCACCGAACGCTACCTGCATGCCGAGGCCCTCAGCGAAAGCGAGCGCTGGATCCGGCTGATCACTGACCATGTGCCGGCACTGATCGCCTACCTCAACGCCGACCTGGTGTATGAGTTCACCAACAAGGTCTATGAGCAATGGTATTGCTGGCCCAGTGGGCTGATGCTGGGCCAGAGCCTGCGCCAGGCCCATAGCGAGCAGCATTATCAGCGCCTTGAAGCCTATGTGGCGCGGGCGCTGGCAGGGGAGAGCGTCACGTTCGAATTTCCGGAAACCAACATCAACGGCCAGGAGCGCCACATGCTGCGCTCCTATGTGCCCAATCGGCTGGCCTCTGGCGAGGTGGTCGGTATCTTCGTGTTGATCCGTGACATCACCGAACGGCGCAACACCGCCCAGGCGCTGCACCAGGCTTATCAGCACCTGGAGCTGCGGGTCCGTGAGCGTACGGCCGAGTTGACCAGCCTCAACGAACAGTTGTTACGGGAGATCGAAGAACGGCGACGTGCCGAGGCGCGTTTGCGCGAGGCCAAGCACGAGGCTGACCAGGCCAACCTGTCCAAGACCAAGTTCCTTGCCGCGGTCAGCCATGACCTGCTGCAGCCACTGAACGCGGCGCGCTTGTTCACCAGCGCCTTGCTCGAGCGCCGCGATCCGCTGGCCAGTGCACAGCTGGTGCGTAATGTCAGCAACTCCCTGGAAGACGTCGAGAACCTGCTGGGAACGCTGGTGGACATCTCCAAGCTCGATGCCGGCGTCATCACAGCCGACGTGGCACCCTTCGCCCTGGCGGAACTGATGGACAACCTGGCGGCAGAGTATGCCCACGTCGCCCGCAGCGAGGGGCTGGCCCTGCACTTCGTAAGCTGCTCGGTCGTGGTGCGCAGCGATATCCAGCTGCTGGCGCGGATCCTGCGCAACTTGCTCAGCAACGCCATCCGCTATACCCCCAGCGGGCGCGTGGCGCTGGGCTGTCGCCGCCAGGCAGGTTGCGTGCGCATCGAGGTGTGGGACACCGGTATCGGCATTGCCGAGGAGCATCTGGAGGAAATGTTCCAGGAATTCAAGCGTGGCGCCGTGCAGCGGCCGGATCAGGATCGCGGCCTGGGCCTGGGGCTTGCCATCGTCGAGAAGATTGCCGGCATCCTCGGCCACCGTATTGCCGTGCGCTCCTGGCCCGGGAAGGGGTCAGTATTCGCCGTGGAAGTGCCGCTGAGCACCGCCGTCCCGATTGCACGGCCCGAGCATGCCGTATGCCAGCCGATGCTCGAGTGCCTGCGTGGGGCCCGGGTGTGGGTGCTGGACAACGACGCTGCCATCTGTGCCGGCATGCGCACACTGCTCGAAGGCTGGGGCTGTTGCGTGATCACGGCACTGTCGGAGCAGGACCTGGCCCGTCAGGTGGAGAACTACCACGCCGATGCCGACCTGCTGATTGCCGACTATCACCTCGATGACGACTGCACTGGCGTCGACGCCGTGGCACGTATCAATGCCCGCCGTGCCCGGCCGCTGCCTGCGCTGATGATCACCGCCAACTACAGCAATGAACTCAAGCAACAGATCCGTGAGCGAGGCCATACGCTGATGCACAAGCCCGTACGGCCCATGAAACTCAAGACCGCCATGAGCCACTTGCTGGCCTCCCGGGCCCCTTGGGGGTCAGCGCCGTAGATAGTCAGCGAAGTCGATGTCGCCGGCGCTGAGGATGGCCTGCACCCGGTTGTGCACGTTCAGCTTGCGCAGGATGGCCGAGACGTGGGCCTTGACGGTGGTTTCGGCGATGTCCAAGGCATAAGCGATCTGTTTGTTCGATTCGCCCTTGGTCATGCGTTCGAGCACCAGCAACTGCTTGCGCGTCAGGGCCTGGAGCATTTCCGGCGGGAAGCTTGGGGCATCGCTCAGGCGGCGGCTGCTGCTTTTCTGCGCGCGGATGATATCCGGCGGCAGGTACACGTTGCCGTTGAGGATCTGCTCGATCGCCTCGATCATCTGCGCGCGCGGCGAGGACTTGGTGATGAAGCCCACCGCACCGTAGGTGATGGCTTGCAGCACCACCTGCTTCTCCTGCTCGGCCGAGACGATCACCACCGGGGTGGTAGGTGCCTCGTTGCGCAAGGTGATCAGCCCGTTCAGGCCATGCATGCCCGGCATGTTCAGGTCGAGCAGGATCAGGTCGAGGTCGTCATGGTCCTGGGTCAGCGTCAGCGCACTGTCCAGGTCGGCGGTTTCCATGATTTCACTGCCCTGAAACCCGTCACTGATGACGTTGTGGATCGCTTCGCGAAACAGCGGGTGATCGTCGGCAATCAAGATTTTGTACATGGCCTTTTCACCTTGTTCTTGTTTGAATAATTAAGCGCGCAGGGGCAAGCAAGCTGTCAGGGAAACGCTGCTGGCTGGGCCGTCTGCACGGGCAGGTCGGCCTGCTGCCAGGCGTCTAGCCCGTCGCGGTACCAGTAGAGGTTGGTGTAGCCCAGGTGTGCTGCGCGTTTTACCGCGTTCCAGCTCAACCAGCAATCGGACCGACAATAGAAGACGACAGGGTAATGAGGCTGCCCCCCTGTGGCCTGACGCAGGTGATGCTCGAAGTAACCTTGCCAGGCAGGGCTGAGCACGCCGTCGCCGGTGTTGGGCAGCCACAGGCTGCCAGGCAGGTTGGCGTGGGGCTCGTCTTCGATGAAGCGTTCATGCAGCCACTGGCGGCGGTAGACGTCGATCAGGACAGGGGCCGGATGCCCCCGCATCATCGATTGCAGCGCGGCAGTGTCTATCACCTTGCCACCTTCGACCTGCGGCGGGGTCGGGCTGCGGTACAGCGTGGCGCGGTAGCCATCTGGCGTGAACGTCGGTGGGGCGGCGGCCTGGGCATGGCCCAGCAGAAGGCTCAGCGAGGCGGCGGCCAGCAAGCACAGGGGCAGCCTTTGGAGGGCACGTGGCATGGTCTGTTCCTTCTTGTTATAAGCGCATTACATGCCAGTGCCACGGCTTTGTGAATGCGACCATAGACACCCTGGGCAGTACCAAAGTAGTAGAGGCGAGCCTCCCCTGCAGCGCACGGTCCACCGGGGCACCTCACCGTGGTTTGCGCAGGGCGGCGTGCTGCGGGTTGAAGGTGACGATAGCCAGCAGCGTGAACAGCATGCTCAGCGTCAGGCATACCGCCAGCGCCAGAAGGCTCAGCCGCTCGTAGAGCGCAAAGCGCACCAGCTCGACGGCGTGGGTGAACGGGTTGACCGCACACAGCCAGTAAAGCCACTGGCTGGCCTCCTGCATTTTCCAAAGCGGATAGAGCGCCGACGACAGAAAGAACAAGGGGAAGATCACGAAATTCATCACTCCGGCAAAATTCTCCAGTTGGCGGATGGCATTGGACAGCAACAGCCCCAGTGCGCTGAGCATGAACCCCACGAGCAGTACCGCGGGCAGGGCCAGCCCCAGGCCGCCGACTGGGGGCTGAATGCCGTAAAGCCAAGCGATGGCGATGAAGATGTACACCTGTAGCACAGAGATAAGCGACGTCGCCAAAAGCTTGCTGCACAACAGAAAGGCCCTGGGCAGCGGGCTGGTCAGCAGCACCCGCATGCTGCCCATCTCCCGGTCGTAGACCATCGATAGCGAACCTTGCATGCCATTGAACAGCAGGATCATGCAGGCCAGGCCCGGCACGATGTAGACCTCGTAGGGAATGTAGCTGTCGTATGGCTCGATGATGGCGATGCCCAGTGCAGCACGAAACCCGGCAGCGAACACCACCAGCCACAACAAGGGGCGCACCAGTGCGCTGATCAGACGCGTGCGTTGGCGCACGAACCGCAGGGCTTCACGCATGAGGATGCCGCTAAAACAGTACCAATAGGCGTTCATCAGGCGGGCGCTCCAGCCGTGTTACACGTGTGATAGGCGAACGTACGGCCCAGATCGCCGCCGTGGGGCTGCATCATGGCCTCGGCAGGCCCATTTGCCACCACCCGACCCTGGTGCAGGATGACCAGGTCATCGGTCGCCTGCACTTCATCGAGCAGGTGAGTGGTCCACAGCACGCTCAAGCGCCGATCGCTGTGGCACAAGCTACGCACGTGCTGGTTGAGTGCTTGCCGGCTGGGCGGATCCAGGCCAACGCTGGCTTCGTCGAGTAGCAAAAGGCGGGGCCCGTGCAGCAGTGCCCGGGCGATTTCGACGCGGCGCCTGTGCCCAACATTGAGTTCGCGCACAGGGTCACGGCGCCGCTCTCCCAGCCCTTGGCGGGCCAGTTCGGCGTCCACGCGGCGCTGGGCCTCCCGCCGGGGCATCCCATGCAGCGCTGCGTGATAGCGCAGGTTCTGTTCCACGCTAAGGTCCAGGTCCAGCGTGCTCTGCTGAAACACGACGGCCAGCTGCCCTAGCGCTGCCCGAGGCTGACGGCGCAGCGAATAACCCAAGACCTGGATATCGCCGTGCTGCACGTCATACAGGCAGGTCATCAAGGCAATCAAGGTCGACTTGCCGGCGCCGTTGGGCCCCAGCAAGGCGGTGAAGTGGCCGGGCGTCAGGCTGAAGGTCACGTCCCTGAGTGCCGCGCGCTGACCATAGGCGAAACTGACCCCCTCAATGTGCAGCGCGTTCATGGCGTGACCACCACACCCCATGGATAGCGGCCGACCTTGATCGATTTGAGCACCTTGAGGCTGGCCACGTCGATCACCGACACGTCGCCGCTCACGCCATTGGTGGCCAGCAGTTGCTGCTGGTCAGGGGTGAAGGCCAGCTGCCAGACGCGACGCCCCACCAGCAGGTAGTCCAGCACTTCGAATGTCCTGGCATCGACCACCGCCACATGATTGGCCGGGCCCAGTGCCACGAACGCGTACTTGCCATCGGCGCTGAGCTTGATGCCCACTGGCTGGACTTTGTCAGGGTGCACGCCCTTGATGGCGAAGTTCAGGGTCTTGAGCACCTGGCGCGAAGCCACGTCCAGGATGGTGACCGTGCCGCCGATTTCTGCCGACGCCCACAGGTGCTTGCCATCCTGGCTGAATTCCACGAAACGGGGGCGCTGGTCCACCGGGGTGCTGTCGGCCAAGGTCTGGGTCTGGGTGTCGATCCAGTGCAGCATGTTGGTGGTTTCGCTGGTGTTGACCGCCCATTTGCCATCCGGGCTCACGGCCATGCCCTCAGGTTCGATGCCCACATCCACCTGGGCCAGCACCGTGTCGCTAACGGTGTCGATGACCGTGACCAGGGCATCGTCTTCGTTTGACACGTACAACCAACGGTCGTTGGGATGCAGGGCGAATTGCTCGGGGTCTTTGCCTGACGGGAGTTCCTTGACGAGGATACGGCTGGCCACGTCCATCACCTGCACCCGATCCGAATCGCTGGCGCAGATGTACAGCAGCTTGTTGTCGTGCGACAGCAGCAGGCCGCGCGGGCGTTGGCCGACGGGCAGGGTGTCGGTCACCGTCAAGGTCTGCAGGTCGATCAGGCTCAGGGTGTTGTCCTTCTCGTTGGACACCCAGGCGGTGGCGGCCAGAGCAGGCTCGCCGGCCAGGGCCAGGACGACCGGCAGAAGACGGGCGCACAGCAGGCAGCGTGATGAGGGGCGGCGGCGCATGACAGGTTCCTTGTTATTGTGTGGGCGTGTCAGGGGTAAGTGCAGGTCACATCGGCCTTGTCGAATCCCAGGCTGTCCATCTCGTTGGAAGGGTGCAGGAAGCCTTCCTGCGGTGAGGTGCTGACCAGGGCTCTGGGCTGCACCAGGGGGATGGGTTGGCGCAGCTCGCCATTCCAGGGCCTGTAGCTGAGCTTGCGCCCCTTGAAACCGTCGAGTGGCAGTTGTTCGCTCACAAGTAGTTGCTGCAAGGCCCTGGGCTTGGCCTCGCGCAGCTTGCTGACGGCCGTGGCGATGCTGCGCACGGCCATCCACGCTGCGAAATCGCGGTCGTTCATCCAACGGCCGGCCTGCGCTTCGAAGCGTTTTTGCAATTGCGCGGCGCCAAACGTTTCTACGGTCTTGTGCCAGCCGGTGGGCGTCAGGCCCTGAGTGCCGGCGACCGGGCGTGGCAACCAGGTCTGGTAGGGCACGTATTCGCCGAAGTCGCCCCGTTCATCAGCCACCAGCACCACGTCGTATTCGCGCGCCTGAGTGAACAGCGGCATGTCGGCCTGGGCGCTGCGGCGCTGGTCGTTGTCGAACGTCCAGCGCTTCTCGGCCACCAGTTGCAGGCCAAAGCGCTTGGCCGCGCGGCGCAGCGCGGCGGCGTAGGCTTCATCGTCCGGGGTCTGCCCGACGATCAGCAACCCGCGCTGCCATTTGCGCAGCACCAGAAACTGCACCAGCGCATCGGCCAGCATCGCCCGCCCAGGCAGGGCGTGCAGCACATTGCCCAGGCACTGCACGCTGCGTATGGCGTCATCCGGGCTGCCGGCATTGAACAGCAGGCTGTCAGGCAGGGCCGCAGACAAGGCCCGCAGGCTGGCGACCGGCGCGTTGATGACGAACAACCGCACGCCATCCCCATGCTGGGCCTGGGCGGCATGCAGCAGTTGCTCGGCGGAGTCGGCACGTGCGCTGACCAGCGCGAACTGCTGCTTGAGAAACCGCCCGGTGGTATTGCTGTCGGCAACGGCTAACTGTGCCCCTTGCAGGCCGGCATCGTTCGGTTCAGGCCAGATAGTGGACAACAGCGGGCCGCTGTCAGGGCGATAGCTCAGGTAGCCGATACGGATCTGCAAGGGGCTCACGGCCTGTGTGTCGGCCCTTTCGTTCTGAGCCCAGGCCGTCGGCGCAAGCAAGGTCAGCAGGCAAGTCAGGACAAGGTGGGCAGGCTGGCGCATATCGCACTCCACGGCAGATGGCGCCAGCATAGAAAGCCTACCGGGGCCGGGGAATATGCAGAAAGTAGCGCCCAGCCGCTACCAAGGTAGTAGCGGGTGCGCTGGCGTGGCGCCCTAGGATGGCAGCAGTTGCCCTGGAGCCCGGTCATGCATGCTGTCAATCTGTCTGCCCTCTGGCGTATCAACCTGTGGGTCGCTGGCTGTTTCGCGGTGTTGACCCTGGCCTGCGCGGGGGTCGTGCTGCACCAGGCATCAGCCGATGTGAAGCGGGAGTTGCAGTCGGCCGAAGCGGTGATGGCGTACATGGCCCAAGCCGCCAGCCACGACCCGGCGAGCCTGCAACCTGTGCTGACCGAGCACCTGCGCCACGTGCGCGTGCATTGGCTGAACCCTGGCGAGCCTGAAAAAACGGCGGTGCCGTCCGAGGCCGGGCTCGATGGCTGGTTGGGCACGGTGCTGGCAGGCGAGCATTACGACAGCACCCGTATGCTGGTACTCGATGATGGCCGCCGCGTCGCGTTGAGCGTGGACGCACGCGATGAGGTCGATGAAGTCTGGGACTCGCTGCAACAGCTGCTGGCGGTATGTGCTGTCGCGTTGGCCATGAGCCTGCTGTCCATCAGTTGGGCCGTGCAGCGCGGGCTGCGCCTGCTGGCTGCGCTGCTGCGTGCATTGCGCCAGGTGTCGCAAGGGCAGTTGGACGTGCGTCTGCAAGTGACCGGTGGCCCGCAAGCGCGCCAATTGGCCGGGCACTTCAACCAGATGGCCGCGGCGATCGAGCAGGCCCAGGCCGACAACCAGCAACTGACTGGCGCTTTGCTGGCGGTCCAGGAGCAGGAACGCACGCGGCTGGCTCAGGCGCTGCACGACGACCTGGGCCAGTACGTGGCCGGCATCCGCGCCCAGGTGTGTCTGTTGCAATTGTGTGCCCACCAACCTGAGCAGGTGCGACAAACCACCCAGACGCTGGAGCGCAACTGTGCAGGCTTGCAGTTCGGTTTCCGAGCCTTGATACGGGACTTGTACCCGGTTGCGCTGCAGCACCTGCCCATGGCCGAAGCCCTCGACCAGTTGGTGAGCCAATGGCGTGCCAGCCAGGCCATCGAGTGTCATTTGCGGGTCGGGGCCCAGTTGCCGGCGCTGTCATCTACCCAACGCACGCATCTGTACCGGTTGTTGCAGGAAGCGCTGACCAACGTCGCTCGCCATGCCCACGCCCGTCAGGTGCGGATACGCCTGCAACGGGGCGCCAACGGGCTGCGCCTTCTGGTTCGCGACGACGGCTGCGGCGCCAGCCAGCCTGGGCGGCCCGGGGTAGGTTTGCATTCAATGGCCGAGCGCGCCCGCAGCCTGGGCGGTGAACTGCTCATTCTCACCCGTCCCGGTGCCGGGTGGGCACTGGCCCTGACGATTCCCCTGGAGGTGTCATGAATATCGTGCTGGTCGACGACCACGCCGTGGTTCGCCAAGGCTACGCCAGCCTGCTGCGCGCCGTGTTGCCATCGATGCAGGTGCGTGAGGCTGCCAGCGGTGAAGAAGCCCTGGCTCGCGTGCAGGAGCAGGTACCGAATCTGGTGATCATGGACTTCGGCCTGCCCGGCATCAGTGGGCTGGAAACCACCCGACGCCTGCGCCAGCGCCTGCCGCAGTTGCGGGTGCTGTTCTTCAGCATGCATGACGAGCTGCCACTGGTACGCCAGGCGCTGGACGCCGGCGCGGCCGGCTATCTGACCAAGAGCTCGGCCCCGCAGGTTCTGGTCGAGGCCGTACAGCGCGTGCTTGCCGGATACGCGTACATCGAGCAGGGGCTGGCTACCCAACTGGCCTGCAGCTCGACGCACGATGCTTGTGATCCCAGGCTGCAACGCCTGACCCAGCGGGAGCTGGAAATCTTCGTGATGCTGGTTCGCGGCACACCGGCCCGGTCGATCGCCGAGCAGCTGTGTATCAGTGCAAAGACCGTCTCCAATCACCTGACCATGCTCAAGAGCAAACTGCAGGTCGGCTCCCATGCTGAACTGGTGCACGTGGGCATCGACCTGGGTCTGGTACGTGTAGCGGGTTAGCCGAGTGCTCGAAGTCAATGTTCCCAGGTGGCTGGGCAGCCGCTGCAGCCTTGCATGTTGGCGTCCTGGAAGTTGCCGTAGTGAAGGCGCGCGCCTTCCAGCTTGGCTTGTTCGAGGTTGCTCTGCCCAAGCTTGGCTTCTTGGAGATTGGCATCGTTCAGATGCGCGCCGCGCAAGTCGGTCTTGTTCAGCCAGGCCATTTCCAGGTCCGCAGCCTGCAAGTTGGCCTGCTGCATCCTGGCGCCCGAGAGCCGGGCGAATTGCAGGTAGGCAGCGCTCAGGTCGGCGTTGGTGAACTGGGCGCCTTGGGCAAACAGCCCCCAGCCCTGGATGGCCATCAGCCGTGCACTGCTCAGGTCGGCCAGGCGCAGGTTGCTTTGCTGCAGGCTGGCGCGGGTCAGGTTGGCGCCCTGCAACCGGGCTTTTTCGAGATTGGCCAGGTCCAGCCGGGCGTGGCGCAGGTCGGCATCGCGCAGGTCGGCGCCGGCCAGGTTCATCTTGCGCAGGTCCTGATTGGCCAGCTTGGCGCCCCGCAGGTTGGCGCCGGGGCATTGGCTGGCTTCGGCGATCACGCAGCCGTTGATGCTCAACGGCGTGTCGCCGTCATCGCTATCAGTGGCCAGCGCCAACGCGGGAGTGATGGCCAGCAACAAGGCCAGTGGTAGAAAGGTCATGATCGAGTTCCCTGGACAGGCGCAAAAGGGCGGGGCGCAGCCGGAGCGCGCCCCGCTGTCGGTCAACGTTGAGCAGTCGTGGTGTCCCAACTCGGTATCTTGAACACCCAGAACGAACCGCCCTGGGCCACTGGCTTGGTCAGTTCGGCCATGTCGCCGCCCCACAGCGGCACCGCCCCGCCATAGCCGACAGTGACACCGATGTATTGCTCCCCGTCCTGCTCCCAGGTAATGGGCGGGGAAACGATGCCGCTGCCCGTCTGGAATTTCCAAAGCTCTTTGCCGGTCTTGGCGTCGAAAGCCTTGAAGAAACCGTCACCGGTTCCGGTGAACACCAGGTTGCCCTTGGTCGCCAGCACCCCGGCCCACAGCGGCAGGTGCTCCTTGTGTTCCCACACCAGCTTGCCGGTGGTCGGGTCCATGGCGCGCAGGGTGCCTACGTGGTCGTCGTACATGCGCTTGATGCGAAAGCCCATGCCCAGGTAAGCGGAGCCTTTCTTGTAGTTCACTTCCTCGGTCCAGTATTCCTCTTTCCACTGGTTGCCCGGGATGTAGAAAAGACCGGTGTCCTGGCTGTAGGCCATGGGGTTCCAGTTCTTGCCGCCCAGGAAGGGTGGCGACACTTCCACCGGCTTGCCCTTGGTTTCTCCCGGCAGCGGCTTGGCAGGCCGTTGCCCTGGATTTTCCACGGGACGGCCGGTCTTGAGGTCGATGTGACTGGCCCAGGTGATGTTGTCGACGAAGGGGAAGGCGTTCTGCAGCTTGCCGTCGTTGCGATCGACCACGTAGAAGAAACCGTTGCGGTCGGCATGCCCCGTGGCCTTGATCACCTTGCCTTGCTTGTCCTTGTAGTCGAACAGCACCAGCTCGTTGTTGCCAGAGAAGTCCCAGGCGTCGTTGGGGGTGTGCTGGTAGAACCATTTGACCTCGCCAGTGCTGGGGTCCACGCCCACCTGGCCGGAGGTATAGAGGCTGTCGTAATCGTGCGGGTTGCCGTCCTTGGCGGTGCGTGCCCAGGTGTTCCAGGGGCCTGGGTTGCCTGCACCAACGATGATGGTATTGCTTTGGGCATCGAAGCTTGCACTCTGCCAGGGTGCGCCGCCGCCGTGGCTCCAGGCCTCCACCTTGCCGGTTTCGGTGGTCGGGTCATCCGGCCAGGACGGTGCCTTGACGTTGCCAGTAGGGGTGCTGTCCTTGCCATTGAGGCGGCCCATGTGGCCCTCGACGAAGGGGCGCATCCACACTTCTTCGCCGGTTTCCGGGTCACGGGCGAACAGCTGGCCCACCACGCCGAATTCGTCGCCGGAGCTGCCGTGGATCAGCAGCACCTTGCCGCTGGTCTTGTCCTTGACCAGCACAGGCGCCCCGGTCATGGTGTAGCCGGCGCTGTGGTCGCCGAATTTCTTGTTCCACACCACCTTGCCGGTGTGTTTGTTCAGCGCGATGACCCGGGCGTCCAGCGTGCCAAAGTAGACCTTGTCGCCGTAAATGGCAGCGCCACGGTTTACCACGTCGCAGCACGGGCGAATGTTGTCCGGCAGGCGGTGATTGTAGGTCCACAGGCGTTTGCCGGTCTTGGCATCGAGGGCGAATACCCGCGAGTAGGAGCCGGTGACGTACACCACGCCGTCGCTGACAATAGCCTGAGACTCCTGGCCACGTTGCTTTTCGTCACCAAAGGAGTAAGACCAGGCCGGGGTCAGCTTGAACACGTTCTTGTCGTTGACCTGGGCCAGCGGGCTCCAGCGCTGGGCGTTGGTGCCCATGCCGTATTGCAGGACGTCCCCAGTCGTGAGGTGGTCGTTGGCGATGTCTTCCCAGGTCACGTTCTTGCTGGCAGGTGCCGGGCTTGTGGTTGCCGCCGTGGCCACTGTCCCGGTGGCCAGGCTTGCGGCCAGCAGCAGGGCCTTCACGCTCAGGGCCAGGGGAGACGGGGCGGGTAGCGATCTTGTTGTCATGGTTGCAATTCCCTGTGGAGTTTGGCCCGCACAGCGTGGTCCGTCCGGACGCTGCGCAACAGGGAGAAAATCCCGCCGAGGCCGGGAAAACTTCCCACCGCCAACCTCTTTTCGCACGTCGTCGCAAGCCCTACTACCAAGGAACGAGCACCCGACCACCAAAGCAGCATACGGCCCCGGCGCCGCGGTTTCTAAGATGGCGGCACGGCCTCTGTGGTTGAGGCCTTGCGTGCAACCGTGAGGGCATAACAATGACAATCAAACGCAACGTCGTGCTGGCTGCCGGCCTGTTGGCCGGTGCCGTGTTGACCGGGTCGGCCTGGGCCCATGGCAACGTGGTGCCGCAGGCGGTGGAGACCCAGGGGCTGACCCCGATCAAGGAGGCCGGCGTGAGCCTGGATGCCGATGGCTGGGCGGCGGTCAACCCTTACCGCGAGTCACCCGAGCACGACAAGGCGGTCGAAATCGGGGCGTCGGCGTACAACCAGAACTGCGCGGCGTGTCATGGTCTTGAAGCCAAGTCCGGCGGCATCGCGCCTGACCTGCGCATGCTCGACGTCGGTGAAGCGGGTGATGAGTGGTTCGTCGAACGTGTGCGTCACGGTGCCGTACGCGATGGCCGCGTATACATGCCCAAGATGGCGGACTACCTGAGCCAGGAAGCGCTCTGGGCAGTGCGCACTTACCTGGACAGCGTGCACGTGGAGGAATGAACGTCGTGCGCCACTGGGCGGCCATGTTCTGCGTCATTGCCGGCCTGCTGCTAGGGGATGCACCGGTGCAGGCGCAGCTGCGCAACTACGATTCGATCATCGCCGCAGGCGAGCTCAAGGTGGCGGTCTACAAGGACTTTGCCCCCTACAGTTTCCAGGACCATGGCCAGGCCCGTGGGGTGGACGTGGAGCTGGCGCAGGCGCTGGCCGACGGGTTGGGCGTACGCCTGCAACTGATCTGGGCACCGCCTGGCGAGAAGCTCGACGACGACCTGCGCGATTACATCTGGCGAGCAAGCCCGCTGCGTCACCAGCAGCTGGCCGATGTGATGATGCGCGTGCCCTACGACCAGGCCTATACCCAGAAGCGCAACGAATTGGGCGAGCTGGAAAACGGCCAGGTGGTGATGTTCGGCCCTTACCAGCAGGAGCGCTGGCAGGTGGCGTTCGATCGCAGGCGCCTGCCTGCGGTCAGTAATATCGCGGCGCTAGAGGGTCACCCGGTCGGGGTCGAGGTGGACAGCGTGCCTTCGTTCTACCTGACATCGGTGTTCGACGGGCTACTGCGTGCCAGCGCGCGCCACTACCCCAGCGTGCAGCGAGCGTTCGCGGCCATGGGCAAGGGCGAGGTGGATGCGGTGATGGCCATGCGCGGTGAAGTGGATTGGCAACTGCACCAGGCCCGCGATCGGCACCTGCAGGTGGCTGAAAACGCCTACCCCAGCCTGGGCAAGCAGGTTTGGGAAATCGGAATGGCGGTGCACGAAAGCAACCGGCAGCTGGCCTATGCCCTGGAAGAAACCCTGGAAACGATGATCCGCGAGGGGCGCATGCAGGCGCTCTACGCGCACTACGGGCTGCGCTACGAAGTCCCGGAGATGTACCAATAGGAGCGGACGATGAACTGGCGAGCGGGATTGGGGCTGGTGTGCATCCTGAGCGGGTCGGCTCATGGGCTGGGCGGTACACCTGCCAGCAATGCCGACCCTGTCCCTTCGGTGATGTGGGCGTTCTACCACAAGCAGATCTTGAACCAGGCGCCGTTCGTCTTCGATGATCGGGTCAAGGTGCTGGCGCCGCCTTTTGCCGAGGATGCTCGCCAGGTCCCGCTGGAGATCGATGCTCGGGCCTTGCCTGACGTGGTGCGGATTCTGGCCTGGGCCGAGCTCAATCCGTTGCCGCGCATCGTCGACTTCGAACCTGGGGAACAGGTCATGCCCTGGTTGTCGGTGCGCATCCGGGTCGAGCAGGCTACGCCGTTACGCGCAGCGGCGCTGACCCGCGACGGCACCTGGCATGTGGGATCGGCCCTGGTCGACGCAGCGGGTGGGGGGTGCACCGCACCCAGCGTGGTGCGCACCCAGCCTGGATGGGAGGAGCACTTGGGTGAAGTGCTCGGGGGGCGCTATCGGCGCCAGGATGGCAGCCGCTTGCGCCTGCAGATCGCTCACCCCATGGACAATGGCCTGGTCAGCGGGATTCCCGAATTCTTCATCAACCAAGCTGAGTTGCTGGATGAACACGGGCAGCAGATCGCGACCTTGGTGCTTTATCCGGCGGTCAGTGAAAACCCAAGCCTTGGGTTCGATGTACGCGCACCGGGGCCTATCCGCCTGGTGCTTCAGGACAACAGCGGCAATCGGTTCGAAGCCGCCGTGCCTTGAACGTGGCCGGCGTGGTTTCATGCCCATGGGAGGTACCTGATGCGATGGATGATGCTCTTGCTGCTGGGCGTGGGCCTGCCGGCGCTGGCCGACTTCGACTACCGGCTAGCGCCGCGACAGATCGCCCAGGGCACCTGGGTACTTGAAGGCAGTACCGACAATTTCCAGAAGGCCAACGGCGGCAATGTCGTGAACACGGCGTTCATCGTGACCGACGCCGGTGTGGTGGTGATCGATAGTGGGCCGTCCAAGCGCTATGGGGAGGCCATGCGCCAGGCAATCGCCGGGGTCACGGACAAGGCCGTCATCGAAGTCCTGTTGACCCATCACCACCCGGATCATGTGCTGGGTAACCAGGCATTCGCCGAGGTGCCGATCGCTGCGCTGGCCGGTACGACCGAGCTGTTGCGCCAGCAGGGCGATGCCATGACCGAGAACATGTACCGTCTGGTCGGTGACTGGATGCGAGGCACCGAAGTGGTCTTGCCGACCGAGGTGGTACAACCCGGCAGGCGTGAAGTGGGCGGGCATCGACTGCGCCTGTTGGGCTTGGCAGGGCATACCGGCGCTGACCTGGCCATTTTCGATGAAACGACCGGCGTGCTGTTCGCGGGCGACCTGGTGTTCTACGAGCGTGCCCTGACCACGCCCAACAGCCCGGGGCTGGACGTCTGGCAACGTGACCTGGACACGTTGCAGGCCTTGCCCTGGCAGCAACTGGTACCGGGCCATGGCCCTGTCGCAAGCGATAGCAGGCCCTTTGCCCAGATGCACGATTACCTGCGTTGGCTGGATGGCCTGATGCGCGAAGGCGCCGAGCAGGGCGCCGACATGGTCGAGATGATCCGCAGCCCTGTGCCCGAGCGGTTTGCCGCGATCAGCCTGACGCGCTATGAGCTGATTCGAAGTGTCAGTCACCTGTACCCACGCTATGAAAAGCAGGTGATGCAACGGGTGGATGTGAGGCCCTGATAACGGCCAGGCCCTGTTCCCTTGTACCAAGGAACTAGGGTTTTGCGCATTGCGGTCAATTGCTGGCAGCCAGGGCGGGAACAAGAATTCCCGCCACACCGGGAAAATTTCCCGGCATAACAAAAAGCCAAAGGTAGCTGCCATGACCCGTACTCCATGCCGTCCCGTGTTTGCCTTGAGCCTTGTGTTCAGCGCCTTGCTGCTTGCCGGCGCAGCCCACGCCGGCGTCACCGATGCCGAGATCCTGCAAGACCCCAAGAACCCCCAGCAGATCGTGACCAACGGGCTGGGTGTGCAGGGCCAGCGCTACAGTCCGCTGGACATGCTCAACACCCGCAACGTCAAGGAGTTGCGGCCGGTTTGGGCATTCTCGTTTGGCGGCGAGAAGCAGCGCGGCCAGCAGGCGCAGCCGTTGATCAAGGATGGGGTCATGTACCTCACAGGTTCCTACTCACGGGTATTCGCCGTCGACGCACGCACCGGCAAGAAGCTGTGGCAGTACGATGCCCGCTTGCCCGACGATATCCGCCCTTGCTGCGATGTCATCAACCGAGGGGTTGCGCTGTACGGCAACCTGGTCTTCTTCGGCACCCTGGATGCCAAACTGGTGGCCCTGAACAAGGACACCGGCAAAGTGGTCTGGAGCAAAAAAGTGGCCGACCACAAGGAAGGCTACTCCATCAGCGCGGCGCCCATGATCGTTAACGGCAAGCTCATCACCGGCGTTGCCGGGGGCGAATTCGGGGTGGTGGGCAAGATCCAGGCCTACAATCCGGAGAATGGCGAGTTGCTCTGGATGCGGCCCACGGTCGAGGGCCACATGGGCTATGTCTACAAGGACGGCAAAGCCATCGAGAACGGCATCTCGGGCGGTGAAGCCGGCAAGACCTGGCCGGGCGATCTGTGGAAGACCGGCGGCGCGGCTCCCTGGCTGGGCGGCTACTATGACCCGGAAACCAATCTGATCCTGTTCGGCACCGGTAACCCCGCCCCCTGGAACTCGCACCTGCGTCCCGGCGACAACCTGTATTCGTCCTCGCGCCTGGCACTGAACCCGGACGATGGAACGATCAAGTGGCACTTCCAAAGCACGCCCCACGACGGCTGGGACTTCGACGGCGTCAACGAGCTGATAGCGTTCAACTACAAGGACGGGGGCAAGGAGGTGAAGGCCGCCGCCACGGCTGACCGCAACGGCTTTTTCTACGTGCTAGACCGCACCAACGGCACGTTCATCCGCGGCTTCCCCTTCGTCGACAAGATCACCTGGGCCACGGGCCTGGACAAGGACGGTCGCCCGCTCTACAACGACGCCAGTCGCCCGGGCGCACCGGGCAGCGAGGCCAAGGGCAGCTCGGTGTTCGTCGCGCCTGCCTTCCTGGGCGCCAAGAATTGGATGCCCATGGCCTACAACCGTGACACCGGGCTGTTCTACGTGCCTTCGAACGAATGGGGCATGGACATCTGGAACGAGGGCATCGCCTACAAGAAAGGCGCAGCGTTTCTGGGCGCAGGCTTCACCATCAAGCCCCTGAACGAAGACTACATCGGCGTACTGCGTGCCATCGACCCGGTCAGCGGCAAGGAAGTCTGGCGCCACAAGAACTACGCCCCGCTGTGGGGTGGGGTGCTGACCACCAAGGGCAACCTGGTCTTCACCGGCACCCCCGAGGGGTTCCTCCAGGCCTTCGATGCCAAGACCGGCGAGAAGGTGTGGGAGTTCCAGACCGGCTCCGGTGTCCTTGGCTCACCGGTGACCTGGGAAATGGATGGCGAGCAGTACGTGTCGGTGGTCTCCGGCTGGGGCGGGGCTGTACCGCTGTGGGGCGGGGAGGTGGCCAAGCGGGTCAAGGACTTCAACCAGGGCGGCATGCTCTGGACCTTCAAGCTGCCCAAGCAATTGCAGGGCGCCAGCGCAACCGCGCAGCGCTGAACCCTACTACCAAATGACGAGCGCCCCGCTGCCAACGATGCATTCGCCTGGCAAGCGGGGCTTTTTACCATCGTCGTATCGCCTGTCGCAGGCAGGCATCGACCCGCAGAGGCTCAGCATGATCTACGCACAACCCGGAACCCCAGGCGCCGTCGTGTCCTTCAAGCCACGCTATGGCAACTTCATCAACGGCCAGTTCGTACCGCCAGTGGCGGGGCAATATTTCACCAACAGCTCGCCGGTCAACGGCCAGCCGATCGCCGAATTTCCGCGGTCCACCGCCCAGGATGTGGACAAGGCCCTGGACGCCGCCCACGCCGCGGCCGATGCCTGGGGCAGAACCTCGGTGCAGGACCGCGCGCTGATGCTGCTGCGCATCGCCGATCGCATCGAGCAGAACCTGGAGGTGCTGGCGATTACCGAAACCTGGGACAACGGCAAGGCCGTTCGTGAAACGCTCAATGCCGACGTGCCGCTGGCGGCGGATCATTTCCGCTATTTCGCCGGCTGCATCCGAGCCCAGGAGGGCGGCGCCGCCGAGATCAACGAGGGCACCGTCGCGTACCATTTCCATGAACCGCTGGGTGTGGTGGGGCAGATCATCCCTTGGAACTTCCCTTTGCTGATGGCCGCCTGGAAGCTTGCCCCGGCACTGGCCGCTGGCAACTGCGTGGTGCTCAAGCCCGCCGAGCAGACGCCGCTGTCGATTACCGTGTTTGCCGAACTCATCGCCGACCTGCTGCCCGCTGGCGTGCTCAATATCGTCCAGGGCTTTGGCCGTGAAGCCGGAGAGGCCCTGGCCACCAGCAAGCGCATCGCCAAGATCGCCTTCACAGGCTCCACGCCGGTGGGCGCGCACATCATGAAATGCGCTGCGGACAACATCATCCCCTCGACGGTAGAGCTGGGCGGTAAATCGCCGAACGTGTTCTTCGAGGACATCATGCAGGCCGAGCCCGCCTTCATCGAGAAGGCGGCAGAAGGGCTGGTCCTGGCCTTCTTCAACCAGGGCGAGGTGTGCACCTGCCCGTCGCGGGCGCTGATCCAGGAATCGATCTACGAGCCGTTCATGGCCGAGGTGATGAAGAAGATCGCCAAGATCAGCCGTGGCAACCCGCTCGATACCGACACCATGGTCGGCGCGCAAGCCTCCGAGCAGCAGTACGACAAGATCCTGTCCTACCTGCAGATCGCCCAGGACGAAGGCGCGCAATTGCTGGCCGGCGGCGCTGCCGAGCGCCTGCAGGGCGACCTTGCCAGCGGCTATTACATCCAGCCCACGCTGCTCAAGGGCGACAACAAGATGCGCGTGTTTCAGGAGGAAATCTTCGGGCCCGTGGTGGGTGTGACCACCTTCAAGGACGAAGCCGAGGCGCTGGCCATCGCTAACGACAGTGAATTCGGCCTGGGCGCTGGCGTGTGGACCCGCGATATCAACCGTGCCTACCGCATGGGCCGCGGCATCAAGGCCGGGCGCGTCTGGACCAACTGCTACCACTTGTACCCGGCGCATGCTGCGTTCGGGGGCTACAAGAAGTCGGGCGTGGGCCGCGAAACCCACAAGATGATGCTCGACCACTACCAGCAGACCAAGAACCTGCTGGTGAGTTATGACATCAATCCACTGGGCTTCTTCTAAGGCTCAGGCACCCTCGTCCATGGGCGCCGTGAGTTCGTTCCAAAGTAGCATTTGGCCCCGCGGCTGCCCGTGCATTAATGGCTGTACCGGAATCGTCCGGCCCAAGAAGAGGACACGCCATGTGGACCAAACCCACCTTCACCGACTTGCGCATTGGCTTTGAAGTGACGATGTACTTCGCTAACCGTTGATCCGCACGCCGGCCACCCTCGCGGTGGCCGGCGTCTTTCTACCCGCCAGGAACATGTTGAGCCGTGGAGCCGATCAGCCGTCAGCAGGCCTTGCAAGTGCACCGGCGGGCACGCTTGCGCTGGGAGCCGAGTACCGGCATGCATGTGCTCCAATGCCCGGGCATGGTCATCGAACTGACCGGCAGTGCCGGTTGGGTGCTGGAACTGCTGGACGGGCAGCGCAGCGTGGCCGTTGTGATCGAGCACTTGCGTCAGCGCTATGGGGACGTGCGAGGCCTTGAGGAGGATGTGCTGGGCTTTCTCGAGCTCGCCAGGGTCAGGGCCTGGGTCGAGTGAGCGACGATGCCACCTAGGTCTGGTTGCTTTCGTGGATGGATGCATTACGCTGGCACTCACCTTCCAGAACAATAAGATCAGGCTTGCCCATGAGCCAGAGTTTCAGCCCGCTACGCAAATTCGTTTCGCCTGAAATCATCTTCGGTGCCGGCTGCCGGCATAACGTGGCCAACTACGCCAAGACCTTCGGGGCCCGCAAGGTGCTGGTGGTCAGCGACCCCGGGGTGATCGCTGCCGGGTGGGTGGCCGACGTCGAGGCCAGCCTGCAAGCCCAGGGCATCGACTATTGCCTCTACAGCGCAGTGTCGCCCAACCCCCGGGTCGAGGAGGTGATGCTCGGCGCCGAGATCTACCGGCAAAACCATTGCGATGTCATCGTCGCAGTCGGCGGGGGCAGCCCGATGGACTGCGGCAAGGCCATCGGCATCGTGGTGGCGCACGGACGCAGCATCCTCGAATTCGAGGGTGTGGACATGATCCGCGTGCCCAGCCCCCCGCTGATCCTGATCCCGACCACGGCCGGCACCTCGGCGGATGTGTCGCAGTTCGTGATCATCTCCAACCAACAGGAACGCATGAAGTTCTCCATCGTCAGCAAGGCGGTGGTGCCCGACGTGTCGTTGATCGATCCGCAGACCACCCTGAGCATGGACCCGTTTCTGTCGGCCTGTACCGGGATCGATGCCCTGGTGCATGCGATCGAGGCGTTCGTCTCCACCGGCCACGGCCCCTTGACCGACCCCCATGCCCTTGAAGCCATGCGGCTGATCAACGGCAACCTGGTGCAGATGATCGCCAATCCGACCGACATCGGCCTGCGCGAAAAAGTCATGCTGGGCAGCATGCAGGCGGGGCTTGCCTTTTCCAATGCCATCCTCGGCGCCGTGCACGCGATGTCCCACAGCCTGGGCGGCTTCCTGGATCTGCCCCACGGGCTGTGCAACGCGGTGCTGGTCGAGCATGTGGTGGCGTTCAACTACAGCTCGGCGCCAGAGCGTTTCAAGGTGATTGCCGAGGTGATGGGCATCGATTGCCGGGGCCTGAACCACCGGCAGATCTGCGCGCGTCTGGTCGACCACCTGATCGCCTTGAAATACGCCATGGGCTTCCATGAAACACTCGGGCTGCACGGTGTGCGCACCAGCGATATTCCATTCCTGTCGCAGCACGCAATGGACGATCCGTGCATCCTGACCAACCCACGTGCCTCCAGTCAGCGAGACGTCGAGGTCGTTTATGGCGAAGCCCTCTGAAGCGCAGCAGCGAGCACTGGCCGGGCTGCTCGGGCTGGGCGACCAGTCCGCGCGCAAGAGTCATTACCCGGAGCTGGCCGCGCGGCTGGAGGAACTGGAAGCTGAGCGCAACCGCTACAAGTGGTTGTTCGAAAATGCCGTTCACGGCATCTTCCAGGCCAGCCTGCAGGACGGCATGCGTGCTGCCAACCCGGCCCTGGCGCGGATGCTGGGCTACGACGACCCTCAGGCCGTACTGTTCTCGTTGACCGACCTTGGCGCCAACCTCTTCGTCGGGGGTGCTCAGGAACTGCACGCCATCACCACGACCTTGGCGCGCGAGCATAGCCTGCACGGTTACGAAACCCGCCTGCGGCGCCGTGATGGCAGCCACATCGACGTGCTCATGAACCTGTTGCGCAAACCCGGGCATGAGGGCTTGGTGGAAGGGTTCGTGGCCGATATTACCGAGCGCAAGCTGGCGCAGCAGCACTTGCAGCAACTCAACGATGAGCTTGAGCAGCGGGTGGCCGACCGGACCGACCAACTGCTCGAAGCCAATCGCAACCTGCACCAGCAGATCACCGAACGCAAGCAGATCGCCCGGGCCCTGCGCGACGCCCGGGACGCCGCACAACTGGCCAATCGCAGCAAAGACAAGTACCTGGCGGCGGCCAGCCATGACCTGCTGCAGCCGCTCAATGCCGCCCGCTTGCTGATCGCGACCCTGCGCGAGCGGCCGCTTGCGCAGGCCGAACAACTGCTGGTGGAGCGCACTCACCAGGCCTTGGAAGGGGCCGAAGACCTGCTGACTGACCTGTTGGACATCTCGCGACTTGATCAGGCCGCCGTGAAGCCGGACATGGGCGTGTACCACCTGAGCACCGTGTTCGCGCCGCTGGTGTCTGAGTTCGAGCCAGTGGCCGACGCCGCAGGGCTCAAGCTCAGGGCGCGCATTCCCGACGTTGCCGTGGGCACCGATCTGCGGCTGATGACCCGTATCCTGCGCAATTTTCTCAGCAATGCCTGCCGCTACACGTCAACGGGCGGCGTGCTGTTGGCGGCGCAGCGGCGTGGCCATTACCTGGCGCTGCAGGTATGGGATACCGGGCGCGGTATCCCGGAAGATCGCCTGGAGTCGATCTTCCTCGAGTTCAACCAGTTGGATGTGGGCCGTGCAGCCGAGCGCAAGGGGGTTGGCCTGGGCCTGGCGATCGTCGAGCGCATCGCCAAGATACTCGAGCATCCGGTACGGGTGCGGTCGCGGCCCGGACGAGGGTCGGTGTTCACGATTGAGGTGCCAATGGCAAGCTGCCTGCCGGCTGCTACCCCAGTGGTCCTCCTGCAGCCGAGCATGGGGGACCCACTGCCGGGGCGGCGGCTGCTGGTGCTGGATAACGAGTCGAGTATCTTGCACAGCATGGGCGCCTTGTTGAGCCAATGGGGGTGCGAGGTCGTCACGGCTTTGGATCAGCACGCGGCCTGTATCGCGCTGCAGGGTCGGCCGCCAGAATTGATTTTGGCCGACTATCACCTGGATCATGGCGTTTTGGGGTGCGACGTGGTTGAGCGGTTGCGTGAGCAATTCGGGTGCACGATCCCTGCGGTCATCATTACCGCCGACCGCAGCGACGAAGGCAGGCGGGCGTTCCAGGCGCTGGGCATGCCGGTACTGAACAAGCCGGTAAAACCCGGGAAACTGCGCGCGGTGCTCAGTCAACTGCTGACCTGACCGACAATCGGGCAGCGTATTTCACGGAATTTAAGCGTTGGCACGGATATCTCATGGAAGTTGGCCATGCCCGGGTCGGGTGGGTCATGCGACCACGCGTTGGTGAACAAGAACAACAAGGGGGCTTACATGAGCTGTCTGATATGCGCAGGACAAGCAGAGTCCGTCGAATGTGCCGGCGGGTGGGAGCAGCGCCAGTGCGCCCAGTGTGGGTGTTACCGAATGTCCCAGGCATTGATTCTGACGATGATGGAAGAAGGCCAGATATTCGACACTGCTCGCATGCGCCAGTGGCTCATGGTGAGCAGGGACAGCATGCCGGTGCCTTGCATTGACCACGCTCAGGCGATTCTGATGCCGTGAGGTGGTGGAGGGCTCTGCGGGTGCAGAGCCCTGCGTCTGTCAGAGAATGGGCTTGCCGCCTGTCACTGCATAGCGCGAGCCGCTGATGTAGCTCGCTTCATCCGAACCCAGCAGCACGTAGATCGGGGCTACTTCCACCGGTTGGCCCGGGCGGCCCATGGGGTAGCTGGAGCCGAAATTCTTGACTGCTTCGTCGGGCATGGTCGCGGGGATCAACGGCGTCCAGATCGGGCCTGGCGCTACGCTGTTGACGCGTACCCCTTTTTTGGCCAGCAGTTGCGCAAGCCCTGCGGAGAAGTTGGCGATGGCGCCTTTGGTCGCCGCATAGGCCAACAGCGAGGAAGACGGATCATCGGAGTTGACCGAGCTTGTGTTGATGATCGAGCTGCCTTTGGGCATGGACGGCAAGGCGGCCTTGCAGATGCGGAAGATCGCCGTGATGTTGGTGTCGAAGGTTTTCACCCATTCGTCGTCTTCGATTTCCTCGAACGTTTCGTGGGCCATCTGGAAGGCGGCGTTGTTGACCAGGATGTCGATGCGGCCGAATTCGGACACGGTTTTTTCCACGATCGCATGGCATTGCTGCTTCTGCGCCAGATCGCCTGGCAGCAGTAGGCACTTGCGCCCGGCTGCCTCGACCCAGCGCGCGGTCTCCTTGGCGTCTTCGTGTTCGTCCAGGTAGGAGATAGCGACATCGGCGCCTTCACGGGCATAGGCGATGGCCACTGCGCGGCCAATGCCGCTGTCGCCGCCAGTAATCAGCGCTTTCTTGCCCTCGAGCCGGCCATGGCCGACGTAGGTCTGCTCGCCGCAGTCCGGTACCGGGTCCATTTTCGGCTGGGAGCCGGGCACTGTCTGGGGTTGGGAGGGGAAGGGCGGGGTAGGGTAGTCGCGCATGGTAAAAGCTCCTGCAGTTGAGAATGCTCGTACCTGTTCGAAAGGTCCCGTTGCCCTGGGTTGACTCGGATCGATGATTGGGACGACGAGCGGCCGTTGGCAAGCCTTAAGCGTGTTTCCCCATGCGCGTGAGCATGGGGAAACAGCGTCGGCGCTACCTGTGTTTACCGCGCACGCGCCACGCGCCCCATGCCAGGCCCAGCGTGGCCGCAACCACCGAGCCTGCCAGCACGCCCAACTTGGCCGCACCCAGCGCCGCTGGGCTGGCGAACGCCAGGTTGGCGATAAAGATGGACATGGTGAAGCCAATGCCGGCCAGCAGCCCGATCAAGGTGATGCCGCTCCAGTTGACCCCTGGCGGCAGCGAGCACACGCCCAGGCGCACCATCAGCCAGCTGATGCCGACGATGCCCACTGGTTTGCCGATGACCAGCGCCGCCATCACCGACTCCATCACCCAGCGCGGCGTCTCGCTGTCCAGGTTGACGCCCGACAGGCTCACCCCGGCATTCGCCAAGGCAAACAGCGGCATGATCCCGAATGCCACCCAAGGGTGCAGCGCGCTTTGCACACGCACCACCGGCGGCAGCACTTCACGTTGGGCCACGCGCAGCTGCTTGAGGGGCGTCAGCAGTTCGCTTGCGTCTTGGGCCGCGGCTTTGGCGCGGCCGACCACCTCATCGCTCAGGCGCGACACGGCTTCTACGGGGCGCTCCCACATGGGTCGGCTGGTGACAGGGGTCATCAGGCCGAGTACGACGCCTGCCAGGGTAGGGTGGGCGCCGGTCATCAGCACACCCACCCATGTGATCGCGCCTGGGATGACGTAGGCGAAGGCCGAGCCGACGCCAATGCGCTGCATGAGCAGGACCAGCAGCACGCCCACTGCCGCGACAGCGAAGCCTAGGTAGTCCAGGCCACCGGAATAGAACACGGCGATGATCAGCACGGCGATGATGTCGTCGATGATCGCCAGGGCCAGCAGAAAGACGCGAATATTCGACGGGATCGACTTGCCCAGCAACGCCAATACGCCGACCGCAAAGGCGATATCGGTGGCTGTCGGCACGGCCCAGCCTTGCTGTTCGCTGGGCGCATGGCCGAAGCCCAGGTAGACCATGGCAGGCACGGCGACGCCGCCCATGGCTGCCACCATGGGCAAGGACGCCTGGCGCAGGCTGGAAAGGGCGCCTTCATGAATCTCGCGGCGAATCTCCATGCCGACCACGAGGAAGAAGATCGTCATCAGGCCGTCGTTGATCCAGAAATGCAGGGACTGGGAATAGACCAGCGAGCCGATGCCCAGCGTGATTGGCGTATGCCAGAGGGCGTCGTAACTGGCGGCGGCCGGGGAGTTGGCCCAGATCAGGGCGGCGATGGCGGCGATCAGCAGTACCACACCACTGACGGCTTCGATGTGCAGGAAACGTTCGAGGCTGGCCAGCGCGCGCTCGGCCAGTTGCTGTGCTTTGGGGACTATCGTGTTTTGCATAGGCGCAATAACTCCCGCATGGCGGCCCGACCTGCGTAGCTTGTTTAACCTGCTTCACTGCCCCAAGCAGCTAGCACCCGGGCGCGATTGTAGCGCAACTGGCCACGTGTGGGGAGACTGAGGTCGGTGACGCCGGGCTATGCACCGCGCTGCATGTGGGTGGCGTTAGACAACTACCTCAAAGACAGGTCTCGAAGCTGGCTGAGTGACGCTTTTGCGACTCACAGGTGCTTCATGACAAACTCGCCGTTTTCCGATGATTCCGTGGATGCATTCATCGCCGACCGACTGCCACCCTGGATGACTGATGCCACGGTCGAGCAGCTCCAAGTCCTGCATCAGGCGCTGCTTGACCAGCAACGGGCGCGTGAGCAGGTTCAGGCCGTTTTCGCCCAAGTGCAGCCTCTGGACGACTTCGCCAGCACATTACTTGAGGCGGCATTGCAAAGGCTCTTGCACCGGCCGGTGGACGTCCGAGCTGCCAGGCTTCATCGCGTGGTGCATGTACGTTACCCGTCCGGTGTAACCGCCATTCCTGATCGCGTGGTTCCCAAGACGCTGGAGCAACCCTTGCTGGCCTGTGCGTTGCACAATTTTGATCGGCGAGAGACCGCCGAGGTAGCCTGGTTGCCACAGTCGAACGTGCTGGATGCGGATGGGACGGTGCTCCCCTTGCGTCCGCGGGCTTTCGCGGGGGTCTGTCGGTCCTTGGACCTGGGCGCTGCTTACCAGCAGCACCTCAAGCAGGTGCTGTTTGCCGACGACAAGCGCCGACGCGAAGTCAACGCGGACCTTGAAGAGGGGTGGCGCCGCAGCCTACTGGCCGCTGTAGAGCTCGCGCGGCTACAGGGCGTCGTGAAGGGTGCGAAGCTTGATCGCCTGGTCAGTGCTGTAGCCGGCGCTGTCGAGCCACTGCCAGGCGCGTTCAGCGAAATTCGGCTGTTTGGCCGAGTGGTGACCGGTGTTACGGTGTTCGAACCTGCGTCTGAGCACGGCTCATCCGCGCCACAGAACCTGATCGTGTGGATACCTGACGATCCCCATGGCGCCATTGGCGCTTACCCTTCGTGGTCGCAGTTGTTTCGCAGCCTTGGCACGCGTTTGCGCGACCCTGCGTACCGGCAGTTCTTCCAGCGCTTCATCAAGGAGCATGATCGCCTGCATTTCAGCCAGCGCTTCCAGCATGCGCTGGGCAGCGCAGCGGCTGAGGACCCCATCGAACTGGACGGTCGCCACCAAGTCATCCACGGTGCACTGATCGCGCACCTGCGCAGCGTCCAGGTCGATACCCTGCTCGAGGACGCGCAGTCCCTGGCTGTGCCCAGCACGGCGGTGGACAGTCAAGCGCGCGACCGGCGTAACCACTTACTCAAGGGTCTCGGGCTGGACCTGCTGGGCTTGGCCAGTTTCTTCGTACCCGAGCTCGGGTTGCCCTTGCTCGCACTGGCGGCGCGCCAGGTTACCGATGACGTGATCGATGGCTACCACGAGTGGGCGCTTGGCGATCGAGAGGCAGCGCTCGGTCATCTGATGTCGGTGGCGCAAAACGTCGTCATGATTGGGGTAGGCGCCGCTGTCGGTGCAGCCACGGGCCGGATGCTGGCGCGAGAGGGCGTCATCGATGAACTGGCACCTGTGCTGACGCCTGCGGGCGAGCAGCGCCTGGCCCGGGTCGACCTGCCAGGTTATGCGGTTCCCGACTCGGACCTGATGGCCGGGCAGCGGGGTTTGCTCAATGGGCGTTTACACGTGGCCGTAGAGGGCAGTGCCTACAGGTTGGGGCCTAGTGAGTATCGCGCGACGATTGAGCATCCGCAGCGTGTCCAAGCCCCTGCAGTTAGCCTGGAAGACAATGAGGCGGGCGGGATGCGCCATGCACTGGAGCGCCCTCAGGAGTGGTCCGACGTCGGCATGCTGGTGGCGCGTCTGGGCTCGAACCTGAGTTCGGTTAGCCCAGCAGCGGTGCGCGCGGTGCTGCGCAGTGTAGGGCTGGACGAAGCCGCGTTGCGTCGCTTGCATCTTGAAAACGCACCTGCACCTGCGCGCTTGTGTGATGCCGTGCACAGATACGAGCTGCATCGAGCGTTCCCCCGCCTGCGTGGACAAGCCTTCGAAGCGCATTGGCATGAGGCAGAGGAAGTGCCCGCGCTGGCGGCCGAGCCGCTGCACCGCGATTTTCCAGCACTTTCCACGCGCGCTGGCCGGGAGTTGCTCACGGCCGCGGGCGATACCGAGCTCAGGCAGTTGCTGGAGCAACGCAAAGTGCCGCTCGCGCTGGCCGAGCGGGCACGATGGGCGTTGCATGACGCACGCCTGGATCGTGCGTGTGCCGGTTTCGAGCAGGCCAACGCCGTTAACAGGGATACCGAGCGGTTGGCTTTGGCATTGCTGCACCGCGACTGGCCTTGGGCTGCGGCAGTCAAGATAGAAGTGCACGAGGCGCAATTCGGGGGCGATATGCGAGCCAGCGTAGGCGCTGACACGGCACCCGAGACCCGCTGCCTGATTCATAAGGCACAGGGGTACCTGATAACCGATCATGCAGGACGTCCCCTGCACGGTGCTGTGGCCAGTGATGATTTTTTCCAGGCATTGCTGCGCACCCTTGACCCCGAGCAGCGCGTTGCCATGGGGGCGGCCTCGGGGGCCCCGGCCGATCTTGCCAGCGCGCTGGCAGACCGTGCCTTTGCTGACCGGACACAGGCTGCGCGGCTCTTGGGCATGGTGCCGGTGGGCAAGCCAAGGCCTGCGATGCGCCTTGGCGATGGACGTATCGGCTATAGGCTGAGTGGCCGTCCGGAAGGGTCGCGGCAAGCCATGCTTCGGGGCTACCAGCAGATCTTCCCGACGCTGAACGAGATGGAAATCGAAGTGTATCTTGAGCGGGTGCGGTTGCAGGGCGAGCAACCGTGGGATCACCTGCGCCAATTGCAGCAGTGCCTTGTCGATCTGGGTGAAAACCTGGCAGCCTGGCGCCGAGAAGCAACCACTGCGCCTTTGCCTGAGCGCCGTCGACAGATTGCTCGTCGCATCCGCCAATGCTGGCGGCGTAAGCGACCCGATGCCGATGGCGAGTACCGCCTGGTCATCGACAGCGAGCGCATCGAAAGTCTTCCGCTGTTGCCTGAGCAAGCGTCGTTCGATCACGTCACCCACCTGACAATTCGCCGCGCCTACTTGTCGGGCATCACCGAGGGGTTTCTCCAGCGATTCCCCAATGTACGCACCCTGGACTTGAGCCACAACTTGCTAAGCAGTGTTCCAGAAGGCTTGCAGGCACTGACCCAGCTCACCGAGCTGCGCCTGACGCGCAACCAGATCGTGATCGACGACGCAGGCCTGGCCAGGCTCAGTGCATTGACCAGGTTGCGCATCCTTGACCTGTCGCATAACCCTATCGGTCGGCTGCCACCGCTGGGACGGTTGCTGGATCTACAACGGCTGCACTTGCGTGGCACGGGCTTGAACGAGTTGCCGATAGAGGTATACATGCACCCCGCGTTGGAAGACATCGACCTTCGCGACAACCATATCGCGGGCATGAGCCCGACCCTTGCTCACTCCCACCGGCGTCTGGCTGGGCTAAGCCTGCACGATAACCCTGTGCCCGAACCCACCCAGACCGCGCTACGCAGCACGCTGGGCGAAGTCGGGGCAACGGCCTTGCCTGTGCGCCGTCATGGCCCTGGCGGGCAAGAATCCCTTGAGCGCTGGTTGGCGGACTCCAGCCCTGAGGAGCGTGGGATTCGCTCCGAGCATTGGGCGGCGCTGACCGACGAGCCTGGCAGCGATGACCTGATGCGGTTCTTCAACGACCTTGGGCGCTCGAACGACTATGACTTTCAAGGCATCGATCTGCGCAGGCGCATCTGGGCGTTGATCGAGGTGTGTGTCGAGCATTCGCAGGTCCGTGAAGCTGTCTTCCAGCAGGCAGCGGGCCCGCGCACCTGTGCTGATCAGATGCTGCTGATGCTTAGCCTGTTCGAGGTGCGTGCCCTGGTCGCGACCCGCACCGCAGGGCTTGCCGCCGCAGACACGGCGCCTGCTCTCGTGCGCATTGGCCGCGAGCTGTATCGCCTGGACGAGGTGGATCGTGTCGCAGCCCAGCACATTGCCAGCGAGCGGGCCAGCAACCCCTACGGCCTGATCGATGAAGTGGAGATACACCTGGCATATCGGGCAGGGTTGGTCCGGCCGTTGGGACTGCCGGCTCAATCACGCTACATGTATCACCGGGTATTTTCCGACGTCGACGATGTGCGTCTGCGTGAAGCCGCACGCAGTATTCTGCTGGCTGAAAGCAACGCGCGGATTGCCGATTCGCTACTGCAGCGCACGTTTTGGATGGATTTTGTGCGCACTTCGTATGCAAACGAATACGAGACATTGAACCAGCCCTACCACGTCCAGCTCGAGGCACTTTTGCAGGGCCAGGAAGGTATGACCGAGCAGCAGATCATCGAGGCCGTGGGTAAACTTGCCGATGAGCGCAGCGCGGCCGAGCGCCAGCTGACCCTGTCATTGACCTTGCGGCTGCTGCTGGAGCATCCCTGGGAGGGAGAACTGGCGTGACTACCGGGCCCGTCATTGATGGGCCCGCTTATCCGCTGGCGGGTGTGGGCCTCAGAAGTTGTAGCGCAGCGTTGTCATGACGTTGCGTGGGGCGCCGTAGATGCCACCCGCCGTGGTCGTCAGGTAGTGCCTGTCGAACAGGTTACTGACGTTCACACTGGCTGAAAGCTGTGGAGTGACCTGGTAGCGAGTCATCAGGTTGACCAGCGCATAACTGCTCTGGGTGGTGGCGTAGCTCAAGGCGTAGCCCGTTTCACTTTGCCAGTTGAACCCGCCGCCGACAGTCCATTTATCCAGCCCACCCGGCAGGCGGTAAGTGGTGAACAGCTTCACGCTGTTGCGCGGAATCTCGGTGACGATGCGCTCGTCGTTGGTATCGAAGCTGACGTTATAGGAATAGCCCGCCGTGACCTGCCAGCCTTCAGCCAGCTCACCGTTGACCTCAAGCTCCACACCTTCGCTCGTGGTGCCGCTCTCGGCGCGATACGCCTGAAACCCGTTGGGCTGGAGCAGGCGCCCATCGGCGATTGCCAGGTTGTCCTGCTCTACTCGGAACAGGGCCAGGCTCGCGGTCAGGCGTTCGTCGAGCAGGTCGGCTTTCAATCCTACTTCGTAGCCTGTGCCTTCCTGTGGATCGAGGGGCGAGCCCTTGACGTCGCGGATCTGGTTACCTTGCGGGTTGAAGATTCGGGTATAGCTGGCGTAGGCAGCCCAAGTATCGTTCAGGTCATAGACCAGCCCAGCATAGGGGATGACCACACCATTTTCGGTGCGCTCGGTGCGTTGACGCGAGCCACTATAGAGCGCGCTCTTGTTCACCCTGTTCCAGTCGACCACGCGCGCCCCGAGGATCAGCCTGGCGGCGTCGCTCAGGTGCAGCCGCGAGGTCAAGTAGCCGGCGTACTGGGTTTCGGTCATGTCGGTGGTACCGATTTGGGTGAACACTGGCTTGGGGGACGACCCGTTCCAGTTGAAGATGTTGTCGATGGTGTCGTCGTAGCCTGTTCGAGCGCTCTGCCAGCCGCCGAAGTTGGAGGTGCCTCTTTCCTCGGTCCGCGACAGGGTCACGCCACCGATCAATTCGTGCTCGCGCCCCAGGGCGTCGAAGGTGCCGGTGAGATAGGCGTCCAGGCTGTCCTGGGTGGGCGCTGCCTTCCAGCGTGTCGGGTTGATCGTTGCACCGGCACCGGTTGCTGGGTCGATTTCGCCATCGACGTAGGCGATCACGGTGTCGTAGTCGTTGCGCGCGTGGGTGTACTCCACCTTGCCGCTCCACCCGTTGGCGAACTGATGTTCAAGCGAGGTGAAGAGGGTACTTTGCTGCCGATCATAGTAGCTCCAGTTTGGCGCGGTATTGAACGAGCGGGAGAAATGTGTGCGTGCCCCGTCCGTGGTGAACAGCGGGAAGCCGGTGCGAATGGGGGCGGTACTGTGGGTGACCTGATGGCTGAGGCCCAACGTCAGCAGGGTCGTGTCGCTCAGGTCCAGTTCGGTGATGCCATATAGGGTCGAGATTGCTTGGCTAAAGCGGTCGATCCAGGCGTGCTGGTCCTTGTGATCGGCCACCAGGCGGCCGCGCAACCTGCCGCTTTCATCGAGCGCGCCGCTCACGTCAACACCCAGGCCATAGCGATCCCAGCTACCAGCCTCGGCGCTCAGTTGCACGTGAGGATCAACGGTGGGGCGTTTGCGAATCAGGTTGATGGTGGCCGATGGGTTGCCCATGCCACTGATCAGGCCCGTGGCGCCGCGCACGATTTCCACGCGGTCGTACATGGCCGTGTTCTGGGTGTAGTTGTCCATGTTCGCCGACGTGGGGACGCCGTCGATCTCGAAGTTGCGGATGGCAAAGCCCCGTGACAGGTACGCCGTACTGTCGGCGCCCAGGCTTTCGCGAATGACGGTGATGCCGGTGGTTGCGTCCAGTGCGTCGGTGAGGGTATCGAGCTTCTGGTCGTCCAGGCGCTGGCGCGTCAGGACCGTGATCGATTGTGGGGTTTGCTTGAGTGACAGGTTCAGGCGCGTGGAGCTGCTGGACGATTCGGTCGTGTAGGCGCCTGAACCTTCGGTGAGTGCGCCGGGGGCCTTGCCGGAAATGCTCAGGGCGGTCAGTTCCATCGCCCCGCTGTTGCTCGGGGCGGGGGGGAGCACTAGGTAGCCACCATTGGTGTCGCGACTGAGGCGCAGGCCAGTGCCTTGCAACAGGTGATTAAGCCCTTCCCATGCGCCGTAGCGTCCTTGCAGGCCGCTCGAGCGCAGGTCGGCGAGGGCGTTACGATCGAACGACACCGAAAGGGCGGCGCGCTGGGCGTATTCGTTCAGTACGCTGTCGAGGGGGCCTGGGGCGATATCGTGGCTGATGGTCTTCACCTGATCAGCTGCCAAGGCGGGTAGGTGGTCAAGCGGTGAGAGGGCAACGGCTAGCAAGGTTAGGCGCAATATCTGGGTACGTGAAAGTGATTGGGTGCGAAGTGTCATGGCGTGTCCGTTCGTCCTAGGCGTGATCGCGGGTTATTCCGCCGCTTTTTTATATGAACGAACGAGCACGATGATTCACCAGGGTTGTTGGGGATGAGCCTTGGCTAGGGTGATATTCTATGGCCCTACAAGACTAATTTCAGTTGCAATACATCTTGCAGGGCGCGCGAGTTGCAGTTGCAGTTGCAGTTGCAGTTGCAGTTGCAGTTGCAGTTGCAGTTGCAGTTGCAGTTGCTCTTGCTTTTGCTTTTGCTCTTGCTCTTGCTTCTAAGCGCGCGGTAGCCCAGGCGCCGCAGATCGCGACTTCAGGAGGCCGAGCGCAGGGCTTGCGGAGGGAGGTGACAGGCATGGATGCCTGTCAAGCGCTGGGCCCCAGGATGGGGCCTGCAG